>ERZ506929.1062-NODE-1062-length-9765-cov-4.615139_pt1 | contig 9765 bp, 6 predicted proteins | sample MGYA00513173_ERZ506929 | MGnify/ENA metagenome assembly ERZ506929 | reverse complement strand
AGATAAGGCTACCGTTGTCGTTGTCCTGTGATTCCTCACCCAAACCGAAGCGACCTGACTGTGTACCGTCAATCATCCATGGACCGGCTCCAAGAGTCTTGCCAGGGAACGATTCCACCCAAGGCATAGCGTGAGACTTTCCGACAAAGAAGGCATAACGTCCTGGAACACTTTGACGAAGACTGTCTACAGGATTAGCGGTCTCAGCATATACAACATATTGCCTTGCGCCCTGTCCACCCTCGTAATTAACGTCATTAATTACATATTCAGGCTTGGTAAGATACTGATAGTTCTCACCAGGTGCCTGCAGGTTTCCATACGTCAGAAGATAAACATGATAATAGCGCTCAGAGATGTCTACATAACCGCCGTGTGCACCGCTGTTCTCAGTAATCTCGTCCCATGTAATCTTGGCTGTACCGTCGAGATTGTCATAAACGCGTACGTTCTGTGGAGCAATCGGAGTGTCCACACCTACATACGCTGATGCAGAAGCCTCGTCAGAGCGAACGTCGTTGGCTGTGGTGTATACGCTATATGTGTGTTCACCACTTTCAACAGTCTCGTCATTCCACTCAATCTTCTGACCCGGTGTAACCTTATCGTACACCTTGATGGCGTCAGGAGTGTAGTCACGATAGATCTGCACCTTCTCTATAGAAGACAGAGGTGCGCCCTTATAGTCCTTAGCGGGAACTGTGAAAGTCACCTTAGAAGAGATGGCACCCTTTGCGCCTACCTCTACCTTAAGGTCGCTGATAGTGGCAGGACGTACTGATGTGGCAGCCTCTGAAGTGACCTTCACGCCGTTCAGAAGGATGGCGCCGCGCTGCTTACTTGTAGCATGAAAGCCGAAGCGATAATTGCCGGATGCTGGCGCTATGAAGACGTTTGAGAGCTGTGTGGCACTAAGCGTTCCGCCCCAAGAGAGGGATGCTGTAATGGCTGTCTTGTCCACAATGGTGGTGTATTCAGAAGGATCATCGCCAAGACCGTATGCGATGGAAAGCTCGCCCTGTCCACCCTGCGGTGAACGGAAAGCGCTTGTCTCGATACGATAAGACTGTCCAGCAACGAGCTTTACGGGAGGAGAAACAAGCCAGTCGTCGGCGTCCTGCTTCTGAGCAGAGCCGTTATAGCACATAACGTTGCCGCCACCGAGGTCGGCACCCCATGTGATCTTGTCATCGTTCTTGTCCTCAACGGTCCAAACATTGTTCTTGAGGTCAGACTTCCAGCTCATCCACAATTCAGAGAACGGAACATCATAAGCTGATGCCGTGGACGGAGTCTGCGCGTTCATCGTAGACGGAAGGAGCATAGCTGCTGCCATCATCGCACGTGAAAGTGTAGGGAAAAGTTTAAACATAATTAATAGATTTATCTAAGTGTTTTCTTAATTGATTATTAAATATAACTACTCTCTATTCTTTTATTTGACGCATACTGGCGTCAAAGGTTTAAGTTAGTCTGATAAAAAACACCCCGCAAGGGAAAAGTAAGTATCGTTCTTACCGAAAAGCTTAGCTTCTCCCTTCCGGGGATTTCTTTACTCTTTACCTTAATTATAACTTAAGGAAAAGATGTATTACTTAAGGAAAAATTTCTTGCCGTTCTTGATTACGAGGCCCTTGGCGTTGTCAGCTACGCGCTGTCCTGCAACGTTGTATGCCTTGCCGTCTGCCTTTGCGTCTGCCTTGACAGAGCCGATGGCTGTATAGTTGTCCTCACCCTGGAAGACGATGATGTCCTCTGTAGAAGCTGAGCCACGAACGCCCTTGAGAGAGAGCTTGCATGAACGTGTGCTTACACCTTCAGGAAGTGGGTCGCAAGAGAACTTCAGCACAACGAGACCGTATTCAGAATATGTCTTAGCGTCAATGTTGATGCCCTTAACCCAGTCAGCTGCGCCAGAGATCTCATAGTTCTCGTTGCCTTCCTCGTCATACCAAGGAGAGTTAACCGAGAGCACGCCACCGCCGAACTGATTCTGCTTGTCAGCTACAGCCTGACAACCATTGCCCGAGTCGTCCACCTTTACGATACCGAAGTTGCCGTCCTCGTCAATGTACGGGTTGCAGTAGTCATACATAGCGCTGAATGTAGCATGGAGAGCCACGTTGTTTTCGCCATAGAGATTTACGTAAGCAGAGGTTGTGCCCAATGAGAATGTGCCCTGAGCAGGTTCCATGCCCTGTACATAATAAGGAATTGCGCTACCTGTCAAACCTACGTCAACACCCTCCTGGTCGAAGCCGTAAACCACAACAGAGAAAGGCTCGTTGATAACAAAGCCCTTAGCCTTGCCGTCCACCTTCTGTGTGAACACGAGGTTGAAAGTATTGAAGTAGAGGTCGCCTGCGTTTACGCCACCAAGATCCTTAACCGAATCAGGTGTACATGTCATCTCAGCGATGACCTTATCGCCAGGGATGCGCTGTCCGTTCTCGCCCTCGATGATATTGCGAACCACGAGCTTGAGTTCCTTGCCAGCAGGTATCGGACTGTAAGCATTAGAGAGTGCGTTGAAGAAGATATCCTCCACGTACAGAGGAGCCATCGGCTTCGGGAAGTTCTGGTAAACACCAGTGCTTGTGTATGTAATGCCGTCGCTAACGAGCTTACCTGAGCCGTATACATAATTGCTCTCCAGACCACCGAGCTGTATCAGACTTACGTGCGAATCGGTGAAGGCAACGGGCTGGATACGACGTGCCACCTGATCCTCGCCAGCGAGCATCTTGGTGTAATATGCCTTAGAAGCGTACTGATTGTCGGTAAGCCAATAGGCGTTGTCCTCGCAAAGTGTGAACGAGTCTGTGCCGCAGATAATTGTCGGAGCAGCATCACGAGCGTTGAATCTTGACTTCAGATAGAAGTTGTCGTCAGCATCTGAGCGGTAGTAGCTGCCGGACTGACCTGTACGGTCATAAGAAGTGAGTGCGCCATAGAAGTCGAAGATATTCTGATGCCAGAGGTAAGGACCCTTTGCGGTTCCTGCCTTCTCAAACTTCACCCATTGGTTAGCAGGCACCACGAGGTAAGAAGCACCCCAAAGCTGACCGTTACGGTCATAGTCCTGGAAGAGCGAGCCTGAAGGCGAGAGGTAATAAACAGGCTTTGCTGCAGCGGGTGCCTTCTTGGCAGCCTTACCTACAGAAGCCACAAGACGCTTTGCAACGGGGGCATCACTAAAGTGCTTCACTCCCTCGGCAAAGGGCTGTGCGTTCATTGCAGACACAGCGAAAGTGCTTGCAATAGCCAAAAGTAAAGATTTTTTCATCTAACGTTAATGATTATTTATGATAATAGTTTATATATTTTTTGCAAATATAGACATAATGAACGGAATACCAAACATTTTCTTCCGTATTTTTATTTAGAAGAATAATATTATACACAAATTAACAAAAAAAAATTTTGAGTTTTGAATTGTCGCTTCGCGATTATGAGTTGTTCAATTATGAATTGTAACTTTGCAAATTCGTAATTCAAAATGAATAATTCATAATCGCAGGCGAAGCCGAGAACAATTCAAAACTCAAAATTCAAAACTCAAAACTCCTATTTAATCGTTGAGAATCAGCAACGAATCGCCGTACGAACCGAACATGTATCCGTGCTTCACGGCGAGATTGTATGCCTCCATCACGAGATCGTAGCCACCGAAGGCGCAGGTCTCCATGAGGAGAGTTGAGTAAGGATGGTAGAAGTTTGACACCATCGAGTCTGCCAGTCCGAAATCGTAGGGCGGGAAGATAAACTTATTGGTCCATCCGTCATACTCCTTGAGCATTCCGTCAGTACCCACAGCTGTCTCCGTAGCCTTAACGACGCTTGTGCCTACGGCGCATACATGATGTCCTGCACGCTTCGTGTCGTTGACAATCTTACATGCCTCGGCACCGATGAACATCTGCTCCGAGTCCATCTTGTGTTTTGTAAGGTCTTCCACCTCAATGTCATGGAAGTTGCCAAGACCGCAATGGAGGGTGATGTATGCGAAGTTGATGCCGCGAATCTCCATGCGCTTCATAAGCTCACGCGAGAAGTGGAGTCCTGTGGCAGGAGCCGTAACGGCGCCTTCGTTCTTGGCGAAGATGCACTGGAAGTCGTCGAAGTCTTCCTCCGTACCGTGCGGATTGTCGCGGCGGTCGATGATGTATCGTGGGAGCGGAGCCTCGCCGAGCGCATAAAGCTCGCGCTTGAACTCGTCATGCGGACAGTCGTAGAGGAATCGCAGCGTACGTCCGCGGCTGGTGGTGTTGTCGATGACCTCAGCCACCATTGTTCCCGACTCGTCGAAGAAGAGCTTGTTACCGATACGTATCTTTCGTGCCGGCTCGACGAGAACGTCCCAAAGACGCATCTCTTCGTTCAGCTCGCGCAGGAGGAACACCTCAATCTTGGCGTCTGTCTTCTCCTTCGTGCCATAGAGGCGGGCGGGGAACACCTTCGTGTCGTTGAAGATGAAGGTGTCGTGCTCGTCAAAATAGTCGAGGATGTTGCGGAAATCAAGGAATTCACCCTCAATGGGATTGCCGTCAGCGTCCTTCTTATACATTTCGATGGTCTGCGACTTCTTGTGAAGGACCATGAGTCGGCATTCGTCGCGGCGTGTGATGCGGAATGTCTCCTTCTCGCCGTTGTCGTTTTCGAACTCACGGTATATGCTATGCGGATAGAGTGCTATCTGCTCTTCTGGCAACTTAAACTTGAACTGTGATAACTTCATGTCTGCTATATAAAAGATGTTGTGTTTGTTCGGGGTGGGGATGATTAAACTTGGGGTGTCTGCGATGGCTGCTGCGCATCGTCGTCAGTCTCGATGGTCTGCTTTGCGAGCCATTCCTCGAAGGTGTCGAGTGACAGGCAGTTCTCGATGTGACTGTCGCCCGACTTGGTGCGACAGAGCTGCGTAAGGTAAGCCCCAGACTGGAGAGCACGTCCGATGTCGCGTGCGAGAGCTCGGATGTAGGTTCCCTTTCCGCACGCCACACGGATGGTAGCTTGCATGGTTTCGGGAGAGAAATCCATGAGCTCGATGCTGTCAATGCGTATGTGCTTCGGCTTCAGCTCCACGTCGGCGCCATTGCGACGGAGGTCGTAGGCACGCTGGCCGTTCACCTTGCACGCGCTGAACGTCGGCGGAATCTGTTCGATGTCGCCCACGAACTGTGTCAGAACCTGCTCCAGCGACTCACGTGTGATGGCGTCAGTCGGGAAGGTCTCGTTCACGGGATGCTCCATGTCGTAGCTCGGAGTGGTGGCGCCGAACTGCAGCGTAGCCACATACTCCTTGCCATGTAGCTGAAATTCCTCAATGCGCTTCGTTAAGCGTCCCGTGCAGAGCACCAGCACACCGGTGGCAAGCGGATCGAGCGTACCGGCATGACCAATCTTGATGCGCTTTACGCCAAGACGCTTGCAGATGCGGGTGCGGACAAACGCCAGGGCACCGAAGCTCGTCATACCGAGCGGCTTGTTAATGGCGATAACTTCGCCCTTGGTGAAATTCATTCAGTAAGTGTTTGTATATATATAATAATGTATATAGTCTATGATATTTACATCAAAGAGCAAGCGACGGTGATTGCTCCGACGATGGCGCAATAAACAGCAAAGTAGATAAGCTTGCCTTTCTTCACGAGGTTTATCATCAGACGGCATGCCAGACATCCGCTTACGAATGCTGCCACGAAGCCTACGACGAGCGGCAGTACGCTGATGTCGCCGAACGCCTCCTCACCCTTCACAGCCTTCAGCACGTCGAGGAGTGCCTCGCCGAGGATGGGCGGGATGACCATGAGGAAAGAGAACTGTGCCAGCTTCTCCTTCTTGTTGCCGAGGAGCAGACCTGTGGCGATGGTCGAACCAGAACGCGACAGACCGGGCATTACGGCGCAAGCCTGTGCCAGACCGATTATGAAGGCGTCCTTCATTGAGATGTTCTCACGCTGACGTGGCTTTGCAAAGTAAGAGAAGGCAAGCAGGGCTGCCGTTACGAACAGCATGCAGCCTACAATAAGAAGACCGGAACCGAAGATTTCCTCCACCTTGTCCTTGAAGAACACGCCGACGATGCCGATAGGAATCATCGAAACGACGATGTTGAGGAAGTACTTTGTCTCGGCGTTCATCTCGAACTTGAAGAGACCCTTGAGTATCCAGTCGATCTCCTTCCACAGCACCACGAACGTACTCATCACCGTGGCTACATGCACGAGCACTGTAAATGCAAGATTCTCTTCTCCTTCTATGCCGAAGAGATAAGAGCCGATTGCGAGATGACCACTGCTGCTGACAGGCAAATATTCAGTAAGTCCCTGGACGATACCAAGGATTAAAGCTTCAAACCAATTCACTTTTTAATTACGTATTAAGTTCTATAAATGTTAACTATCAAACCCTTCACGGGCATGCGTACCCTGAATTTTTAATCCTTCGGCTTGCGTATGATGGCGTATATCACGGAGATAAAGCCGATGAAGCATATGGCTGGAGCCAACTTTATGCGACGGGCGCTGAAGATGTCGGCGGAGAACACGCCCTCGTCACTTCCTGTACCGCTCATGAGCACAAAACCAAGAATGACGATTGCCATTCCTACTGCCAACAGAATGAAGTTAGTCTTTCCGAAAGCATAATTTCTTTTGTCCATTTTATAACTGAAATTGAATTTGTTATGTAATGTATATATTTAAATCTTATACAGGTCGCCAGCCTTCATTCTGAGGAACTTGTTCACAGAAATCGTAGCACAGATGGCTGTCAGGAACAGTCCGAAGAACACCACCACACCGGCTGTTATGGCGAGCACGTCCCATGTAAGGATGTCAAGGACGGCTGGCTCATACACGTAAAGGGCGTAGATGGCTCCGCCGAGGGCGCAGCACGCGATGATGGCGGCAAGCAAGCCAAGCAGCATATAATGGCGCACGAAGGGAGCGCGAATGAATCCCCATGACGCACCGACGAGCTTCATCGTATGAATGGAGAAGCGGCGGGCATAGATGCTCAGACGCACGGTGTTGTTGATGAGCGAGAACGACACGATGGTGAGCAGCAGGGCTATGCTGAGCAACACCACGCTGATCTTGGCGATGTTGGCATTCACGCTGTCCACGAGGTCCTTCTCATACTTCACCTCGCTTACCTTCGGATAGTTCTTCAGCTCACGCGAGATATAGACGAGCGAGTCCGAATTGGCATAGTCGGACTTGAGCGTCACTTCCACAGAAGAAAGGAAAGGATTGGTGTCGGCAAACTCGCGCGGGTCGGTGCCCAGCGTGCGGATGCCCTCACGGAGCGCCTCCTCCTTGCTGACGTACGTAAGCTTGTGGATGTAAGGACGCGTGCGCAGACGGGCACAGAACTGCTGTGCCTCTCCCGACGTCATGTCGTCCTGAAGCACCATTGTCACCACGATGTTCTGACGGACATATTCAGAAAGGTTGCGCGCGGTGAACACGGAGAACACCACGAGGCCCAATAAGATAAGCACCATTGCCGTGCTTATACATAGCGTTACTGCCTGCAATCCATGACGATTGCCGGTCTTCTTTTTTTTCTTTGCCATTTCCAAAAGGATATATTACTCCAAATTTCTTGCAAAGGAACAAAAAAATATTGGTTTCAGCGACTGATTAACGTCAATTAACAAGCTTTTTCGGACTATCGGGCAGTATATCACACACATTGTTTAACTTTGCACCATACATTAATAATATACATATATAATCTTATGCCAACAGCTTTATATCCTTCTCCCATCGTCGGACCCATACACAGCCGGCGTCTGGGCATCTCGCTCGGCGTGAACGTCAACCCGAGCGACGGCAAGATTTGTACGTTCGACTGCATCTACTGTGAGGTGGGCTACAACGCTATGCGCCGCCCCACCCTGCCGCGCCCGTCACGACAGCACGTGGCGGAATGCCTGGAAAGAAAGCTAAAGGAGATGAAAGACATACATAAAAAACTGGACGTCATAACTTTCTCGGGCAACGGAGAGCCCACAACGCACCCCGACTTTGAGGGCATAGTGGACGACACCATCCGCCTGCGCAACCGATATTTCCCCGCAGCGAAGGTTTCGGTGCTCAGCAACTCCACCATGGCGCATCTGCCCTCCGTCCATCGTGCCTTGGAGCGCGTGGACAACAACATCCTGAAGCTCGACACCGTGGACATCGACTACATCCGCCGCGTGGACCGTCCGACGTCGCCAGCATACAACATTGACGACATCATCAGCACTCTCCGATCGTTCCACGGCAACGTCATCATCCAGACTATGTTCATGAAGGGAACCGACATCAGCGGTCAGGACCTCAACAACACGTCAGACCGTTACGTAACGCCCTGGATAGAAGCGCTTAAGCAGATTCGCCCAAAGCAGGTGATGATATACACCATCGACCGCGACACACCCTGCCACACACTTGAGAAAGCCACCCACGAAGAGCTCAACGGCATACGCGACCGTGTGGCAGCAGAGGAAATAGAATGCACGGCAGCGTATTGACGAGCTGTCGGGCCACATTATTTAAACAGATCCTCCATCGTGATAACCTTCTGCACCCTACCTGCATATTCATTGAATTTCAGTCCGTAGGTGGTCACAAGAGTCAGATGGAGGGCATTCTTACACTTTGTCTCCTCAAGGAAAGTGCTGAGTTTATGACGAAGGTTCTTGTCATAGCCTGCATTAATGACGAAATCATCATCACAGAACTTCATCTCGCAGATATTGTCAATATGGTCAGCACGTTCGATAACCAAATCTATCTGTGCCCCATCCTTCTCCTTCCTGCTTTTCCAAGGGCTCGCCTCCGTCTGCACGCCACTAATGCCAAGCGCCTGCTTTATCTGTGGAAGATGCGAGATACAAAGCGACTCGAACGTGAAACCTCGCCATGCCGTAAGAGAAGAAGTCAGCAAATTGTCCTGCCAGAAACTCGGATTCGTAGTTTTTCTGCCATCAATGAAAGTCAGATAAAACTTACTGTAGAAGTCTGTAAGACGAAAGTGGACTTCTCGTTTCGGATAGTCATACTTCACATACGAAGTGATAAAGTCACTAACCTCCAACGCCTTCAAAGTAGCTGACAGTCCCCCACCATCCGACAACTTCGTCTGCTCCTGAATTTCCTTTCTCGTATAGCCCTGCTGTTTCTGCGCAAGGAGTCGCACTATCTTCATACAATCCTCAGCATTTGTGAAAAGCGAAGAATAAAGACGCTCGAACTCTAACTTAAGTTTAGCATTCGGTTCAAAGAAGAGTCGGTCAATGTTTTGCGCCAGACTTTTCCCTTTCTGCAGCATGGATATATAATAAGGTATTCCACCCGTAGCCATATAACATTGCAGTTGGTCGAACTTGGACATGACGATATCATTAGCCTGATAATATTTTTCGCACTCTCCCAAGGTAAAGGGGCGGAGCTTTATCTCATCAGTAGTCCTGTCAAAGAGACCTCCCTTATTGTTAAGCAACTTGTCTGAAATCCAAGAGGTGGCTGAGCCACACACCACGAGCATCAGATTCTGCCTTCCTGCTCCCCATCCATTCCAAAAATGCTCTAAGGCTGTGACGAAACCAGAACGAGGTGTGTCCATCCAAGGCAGCTCATCAATAAAAACCACCTGTCGTTTATCGGTTTCTTGTTTCTCCAAAAGGGCTATGAGCGCATCGAACGCCTCCAGCCAATCAGAAGGCACCTGCTTCAGATCGCTGCCATACCTCACAAGAGAAGTATA
>ERZ506929.1045-NODE-1045-length-9871-cov-5.549104_pt1 | contig 9871 bp, 7 predicted proteins | sample MGYA00513173_ERZ506929 | MGnify/ENA metagenome assembly ERZ506929 | reverse complement strand
TTTCTGTTGCATATATTATTTTGGCTCGCTGATTTTCTGTTGCCAATTTGTTGCCAGATTCATTATAACTGGCAGAAAAACATTTGACAAGTATTGTTTGTTTTACATTCTTGCTTCTCTATATGCTCTATCTTCATCATTATCCTTAAATATATTGTATATACACTCTGGAATAGCATAACACCCTTTTCTATGCTGAAAGATTACTTTCTGAATATCTTGTAAGTCTTCCATTGTCTTTGTTTCATTATTATTGATATCGCTATCGAGTTCTTGTAATGTACTTATATCTTTATTCAACTTTTTTATTGTATCTAATAACCATTTTAGCATTGGAGCAATAAATACCACTCTCCATAACAGGTCTATAATTCTTTCATTTTTCCACAGTCCCATTGCCAGGATTACAGCAACTAGAATTATAAATAAAATTATACTTGCAAATTTGAATCTTTTTCTAAGTCCAACATCCCATCCCAAATTTTCTCTCTGACACGCCAAAATTCCATCTATGGTGTTTTTTTTATCAACGACAGGTGTATACCAATCTTTCAGTTGCTTTTTTTCCTGCGGATTACTCAAAATTTTCTTTGAATGAGTTGCTATCTCATGATCAACATTTTTATCTCTTCCAAAAATTCTTTTATCCCACGGCATCTCATATACATATACATCAAATTTTTGTTGAATAAATGCCGCTAATTGTTTCTTTTCTTCAATATATTTATCAATAACAAAACTGAAGAACATACTAACTATAGACAATATATATGATGCATATCTCCACTCTGTATTTTCTGGAAGGAACAAAAGAATTACAGCTAATGCAAGCGGTATCCATACCGATAATGCCACTGAAACAGTATTATATTTCTTTGCCTCCCTATACAGTTGTCTTTGTGCTGCCAACATAGCAATTGAATTATCTTCATTTTGTCTCGTTGCAATTCCATTAGACATTACAATTCTCCTATCACTTCTTTAATCTCACTCATTGCACACGAAGGATATTTTTCTTCATCTTTTAAAGCTTCCTGTATATTATATATCGCCTCGTCCAATCTTTCCTTCTGATAGTTGTATGTAGACAGTTTGTACAATTCATTCATGCCTGTCAACAAATACTTTTTCAAATCATATCCTTGATATTGACTTGACTGATAATAATTAACTATTATTTTTTCTAACTCATATGAACTAAAAGCCTTACAGTTTTTAGAAACATTCCAGTGCTTTAATAATCTAAGTAATGGTTTTATCATATAATGATTATTTTTATTTGCTGTTGTAAGATTACTAAAGTCTGTAGCACAAAATGTATATATCCATTCATTGCGATTATTTTTTATTTTATACAGTCCACCATCCATAATCGCTGGTGTAATTTCAAATTTGATATGCAACATCTGGAGCACAACCGTTGGTGATGATTGTCGAATCTGTGAAGTTGAATATTTTGCTTCCACACCCCTTCTCACTCTATCCAAATATGTTTGAGGAGTTGCACCGTCATTATCCATTACAAGCATAATATCCACATCTGTCCCATAATCAACTGATTGTGGAAGATTAGTATCCCGTTGATACGAACCAAATACTTTTATTTCTTTCAAGTCAACAGATTCATACTTGCTAAAATAATCTCTCATTCTATCTTTAAATATATTTAAAGACACATCTATAGATTCTTTTTCATTGCCTTTAATTATCAAATTCGACGCAGTTTCTTCCAAATATGAATTAATTGACATTTTTCTCTTCCTCTCTGTTCATGTGCCTTACTCACCTGTATATTCTGGAAAATCATTTCCCAACACTTCCCTCCATTTCATAATAGCGCCCTTTTGATCTTTATCATTGAGTTCCTTACTTGAAGCTTCTACAGCCTTATTATATGCATTTGTCAAAGCATCACTTATTTTGCATCTATCATCCCAACAAAAGGAATTCAAATTTCCTTGTATACCTTTAGGATCGTCTACATCTGATAATATGGCCGAAGATAAATACTTCAACAAATCTCTGAATTCTAAATCTATCCACCATTTTTCAGATGCTTCTTTACTTTCATATTTCTGAAGAATCATACATTCCAACAAATATGAGCCGATTCTAATAGTAACTTTTCTATTATTCCAATATTTCGCAAGTCTGACCAGTTCAAGTAATTTTCCATTGTGCTTTTGATTTATATCCGTAATGCGTTCATTATCTATCCTCGGATCTGTCCTTTTCCAATTTCCTGAACCATCTGGTATCAAATAGAAATTGGTATCTGTATAAAAACAAGGAACAATGTCAAAATTCCATGTATATGATTTTAACTGAAGTGTAGCTGCCTCATGATTTTTGTGCATTTCCGCTTTACTGTAATCTTGTAAATCTGACAATTTAGTGATAAAGCGATTAATCACTTTCGTAGAATTCAGATAATTCGTGTTATCTGTCATTAATCCATTTCCAGAATCAGAATCATTACCATTTATATAAAATACATCTCCCGATTGTATATATGTTCGTGTTCCTTCTCCCGACAAGCACAACATCAAATCTATGTCATCAATCGGTCTAATTTTTGTACGGCGCTCAAATGAACCAAATCTTAAGATTTTATCTTTATATACTGCAAAAAAATCTGTGTCACCACTAAACCCTTTTATATTATCAATCAAATTATCTCTACTTGAACGAGCTGTCTTTGTTTTTTCTTGATCAAGATTAACCTTTTCTTTCATAAATTCTGCAAATGCATTATTCACCGTTGTCGCCATATCTTTCACCTCCTGATTCATTTACCCTTTTATTACAATAAATATCTCGTCTATAAATTAATCACCATTCAGATGCATCATATACTCTAGCATTTCGGCAATCCCGGTTTCTGTTTTCCCTGCAAACTTAATTTTCATTCTACGTCCTTATTTTCTCCTAGACAAATAGGCTTTAACCTTCACATAAAAGAACAGATATCCATTTCTATCATCCCACAATACTTCAATTCATTATAATCCTGTCAAGGGTTTACTCCCCTTGACAGGATTATAATGTCAGTGAGGTGTCATTGTTAACCAACAGAATTCTTCTGCAATGAAATTCACAATTCCAAATTAGCTAGGTGCTATTCTTTTTGGAGGAAAATCAATCTTTTGAGTTAACGTTATTGATGTTCTTAAACATTATCTTCTCTATTTCATCTCTTTCAGCCAAAAAGGTTTTATTGGCTTCATCCCTTTTTTTCTCTGCTGCTCGTACTTTATCAGCAATCTCTTTTTCCTTTTCCGGTTTAAGTCTAGGAATCGGTATTGTTGCAACAAAATCTGGTGTTATATGATCAACTACCGACGCATATATTCCTCTTTCCAATAAGATTTTTCCGATATTATTAGTTGATAAATATGCATATACATAATATGGATCTATTAAAGTTTCATCACAAATAACCCTTATAACATGCTCCGAAACCATCGTTCCAGCCATATTGTCGGTGACCATAACAACCCTTCCTGTTGAGCCAGATCGTGTTATTAAAATCCAATTTTTTTCCACAAAATGTTTTGCAGCCGGTTTATAATCTTTTGGCGTGTATTTCAAATCAAACGGCCTTACTTGAAGAATTTGCGTCCCAGAATAAAACGGAACACTTTCTTCCCCTTCCATGACATAATTTCTTTTATGCCTTCCAGGATAAAAAATACCATGTTCAACAACCAAATCTCCTAATCTAACAATTTCTACAACGTCCTCTCCTATAGATTCCTCTAATTCTTTCGCAAGATTATTTTTATTTGGATCCCAATACCACGCATCTATTCGTCTTGATTCATCATTTAATATTTGTTTTGAATTTATCACAAAGCAACTAGGCTCATGTTCTCCAGTCCTATCCTTTACAGTTCCAGACAATACATAGTTATTCCATTGTGCATAAATTTCCGGTAAATCATTCCAAATTACCTCTTTACCATCATCTCCTAACAGATTCATTCCGGACGCATCTTTTTTATAAAGCGGATTTCCTCTTCTATCGTGTCCAACAGCTTCTGAAACAGCCATAAAAATAGGATAATCCTCTGGAATGTTTTTTACTTTTTTCAAAAAAACAAGTGATGTTTTTGTACCTGTATGTGGCTGAAAGGCTTCTCTAGGCAAATCTACAATTGCCGTAATTTGAACTTTTTTTAATAACCATTTTCGAAATTCAACACTCTCTTCTTGTGCTCCAGATAAATTTTGTTTTGGAAGAACAATTACCATTCTTCCCCCTTCTTCTGAATCGGTAGCATCTTTCAAATACAATATATCCCTTTCAACAAATAATTTATCTGGATCTTGTCCATCTACTAATTCTTTTGTTGGTTCTCCATCTATTAGCTTATGCCCCAGTTCATACTTTTCCAAAACATAATCTCTTGTATCATCAATTTTGGTTCCAAATGGTGGATTCGTTGTGATTACATTTACCGTTCCCGGTTTAATTCTTTTCTTAAAATTTTCATTCAAACTTTCGTATGGTTCTAATGAATCAAAATTGTATATGTTACTCTTCCCGTCACCAACTATTGCCATATATGACTTAGAAATTCTATACAGTAACGGATCAATATCACAACCATATATGTATTTATCTGCATAATCCTTAAGCATCAAATTTAATTTATCCTTCGAGAAATTTCGACTTTTATATAATTCCTCAATTTGTTTTCTTAGTTTTTCAATTGCAATCGAGAGAAAGCCCCCTGATCCACATGCTGTGTCCAACACCAATTCATTATCTTTGTATGATGGATTAATTATATCCATTGCGAATCTGACAATTTCTCGAGGTGTAAAAAATTGACCACTTTCACCTTTTAATGTCGACGGCAATAAGATTTCATACGCATCGCCCAATGCATCTGTATTTGTTTCTTCATGCATAAGAGCAATTCCTTGCAATTCACTAACAATATACGCAATCCACTCCTCGTCGTATTCCAGCCTTTCTCCCTTAAACATTGTTCCAAAATCTGGATCTTTTAAAAGCTTATCATATAATTTTTCTATCCGCGCCTTAATTGCCTTTTTTCCATCTGCAGATGCAAGTTCAACCGGTGTAGCTCTAAACTCACATAAATCCTCCGGACCAATTTCATCCATAATTTTACAAAATAACATTTTTATAACTTCAATAGCTATATTCTCTTCTCTTTTTATAGGCCCGTTGCCATATAATTTGTAATACATACGGCTAAATAATAATTTGAGTGCTTTTGCTGGTTTTAAATCTTGTTTTCTATACTTACCAATTGTTTCTTGTGTTTCTCCATATCTTGGCAAAGTTGGAATAAGCATGAACTTAGTTGGATCTTTTGTCAAATCTCTATAATGATAAAATGGTCCTTCACTGTTTTTTTCAAATCCAGCAAACCACACACAATAAGGAGCTGTAGTTGCTGTTACATATGAAAAAGCCTGTAAATCATACTTCTTTTTAGGTGTTTCTATCTCTATTATAATATACGCATTTTCCTGTTTATGTACATCACTATTGTACACAACAATATCCACTTCTTCAGCATTTCTTTTTGCGCCACGCTGTAATATCACCTCAATATCTATATGCGATTTAGGATATCCCAAATCATCTATTAAAATATGTTCAAACAACTGTCTATATAATTCTTCAGGGTTACTCCTCACTTCTTTTCCCGTTGCATAATCATAAAATTTATTTTCTGCCATAACATTATTTCCCTTTCTCATCTACATAATCCACTATATCACCTATGTTACACTGTAAAACACTGCATATTCTTCCTAAGACATTCATACTGATATTTTGATTTTTTCCTATTTTCGCTAATGTTGCTGGAGTAATGCCCGCTGCATCCCGAAGCTCAACTTTATTCATATGTTTATCCACTAATAATTTCCATAATTTATCATACGAAAACATATTACACCTCCTAAACTTAATTATTATACTTTATTTCTTGTTGAGCTTCAATAAGATGATACACAAAAACATATTTTAAATACATTTTCATGTATTTATATTCGAACATTTGTTTGTGTTTTAGTTTATCATAGCATTTCAAAACTTTCAAGGGGTTAAATGTATTTTTAAATTCTACCTTGCAAGAGTAAATTCTATACCTGTAGAAATTACTTCTGCATGGATTTTTCCTTCTTCTTTTTATAAAATACTACTGCAGATGATCCCCTGCCTGTGCAGAAGGAGGATAAAATGAATACAGGAAGACCAAAAGGCAACCAAAAACATCTTGACTTATCTGCACGTATTATAATCGAACAGCATTTAAATAACGGTGATTCATTTAGAAGTATTGCAATAGAATTAAGCAAGGATCCAAGTACCATATCCAAAGAAATCAGACGTCATTCTATTATCAGGGAAAGAAGTACAGATGCATTTGCCCCTATTCCCTGTGCAAATAATTATGATCGTTCAAAGCCCCGGACAAATATATGTAATGTCATGCATATGTGCGGTGATAATGAATGCCGGCACAAATGTGTCCTCTGCAGAAAATTCAGATGCAGCGATGTCTGTAAATTTTATAAACCAAGAGAATGTGAGAAATTAAATAAACCGCCTTATGTGTGCAATGGATGCAGCAAGAAAACGAATTGCATGATGGACAAAAAGATTTATTCTTCAAAATACGCCCAGGACACCTATGAAGCCCTTAGAACCACAAGCAGAGAAGGAATCAATCAGACACCGGAAAGTATACAGAAACTGGACATCCTGTTGTCACCGCTTCTCAAAAAAGGACAATCTATTGCCCACATCTACGCATCTCATGCTGATGAGATCGCCTGTTCCAGAAGAACCATATACTCTTATATAGACCGTGGCGTTTTTCAAGCCAGAAACATAGATCTGCGCCGTAAAGTGGTATACAAGCAGCGGAAAAGAAAAACTACTGCCAGCCTTAAAGACAGAAGTTTCCGAAAAGATAGGAGCTATAAAGAATTTCTGGAATATATCGCAGCGAACAAATCTGTTTATGTAGTCGAGATGGATACCGTTGAAGGAGCAAAAGGTACCAGTCCCTGCTTTCTGACTATGTTCTTTCGAAACTGTAGCCTTATGCTTATGTTTCTTTTAGAAGAACAGACCCAGAAAGAAGTAACCAGGATTTTTGATCATTTAACAGAATTACTTGGAATTGAACTGTTCCAGAAACTTTTCGAAGTGATACTTACGGACAACGGACATGAATTTCAGGACCGGCAGAGTCTGGAATATAGCAAAAATGATGAAGTACGCACACGCATTTATTATTGTGATCCCAACCGTTCTGATCAAAAAGGTGCTCTTGAAAAGAATCATGAATATATAAGGTATGTCCTTCCAAAAGGAACAAGCTTTGAAAAAATGACAGACAAGACAACGCTGCTGTTATTAAATCATATCAACAGCGAAAAACGGGACAGCCTCAATGGACACAGTCCATATGAAGTATCCCGTCTCCTGCTGGATAACAGACTTCATAAAGCATTAGGATTGGCAGAGATACCAGCCGATGAAGTCACATTGATACCAGCATTAATAAAATAATAATAACAATACAGGCACAGGCAAGTTTCATTGCATAGAATTTAGTCTTTCCAACAGACATGTGGAATTTAGTCCTGCACACTATTTCCAGATGTCCTTTTATCATGCAAAAAACCATGCTGTTTATTCCGTATAAAAGCATTATATACTAAAAAAATTAAGTTGTGTATCTCCGAAAATAGAATTTAATCCCGCATAAAATCAAGGTGTGTTAGAATGTAGAATTTACTTTTTCATTCAAGCAAAACTTTCAAGGGTTAAATGTATTTTTAAATTCTACCTTGCAAGAGTAAATTGGGGGTGCGGACAAAATCTTGGACTAAATTGCTATTCCTAAACTACGTCTATACTGAAATGGACTCATTCCACCCAACGATATTTTAATTCGAGTTTCATTATACCAATGTATATATTCGTCTAATTTATGTATAAATGAATCAATAGATGCATGGTTCCAGTTTCTTCCATAAAACATTTCATTCTTTAGACGACCAAAGAATCCCTCGCATGCAGAATTATCCGGAGAGCATCCTTTCTTTGACATAGAGCGAGTAAGACCGGCAGTGTCCATAAGATTTATCCATTCCGGCCAACGATAATGACATCCTCGATCAGAATGAACCAGAGGATGCTCTGAAGGATCAAGCTGCTCAATAGCTTTTTGAAGCATGGTATTTGCAAGTTTGGAGTTTGGGGAAGTGCCAATTGTCCAGGAAACAACCATTCCATCAAAACAATCTATAATAGGGGAAAGATAGATTTTGCCTGCTGGGATATGAAATTCTGTTATATCTGTAAGCCATTTTTCGTTTGGTTTTTTAGCTGAAAAATCACGTTTTATTATGTTATCAACTTCAGGAGTAATCTCCCCCTTATAGGAGTTATATTTTCTTTTTCTTGCTGCTTTAACGATTAATTGTTCTTCGTTCATTATACGACGGACTATTTTTTCAGAAACAATAATACCATCTTTTCTTAACAGACAATGTATGCGACGATAGCCATATATTTCTTTATTACACATAAAGAGCTCTTTTATTTGTTGGCGTAATTCTTTATATTTGTCTTTGCTTTTTATGCATTGTACCTGATAACAGTAGCTACTTTTAGAAAGCTTTAAAACAGGTAGCAGTTCATTTAATTTATATTTATTACGTAGGGCATCAATCAAGAAAACTTTTTCACGATTAGTCAATTGATCAAGATTGATGCCCTCCTCTTTTTTTAAGATATCGCCTGCCTTTTCGAGAATGTCACGCTCTAATTGAAGTTTATATACATCGTTTTCGAGACGTTTGACTTTAGCTTCCAGTTCTGCTTTCTCACGTATTAATTGTTCGATGCTTTTATCTTCAGCAGGAGGTTGGATCATTTTCAAAGTTTTCCCTTCACCAAGCAGTTCTTTTCTCCAAATAGAAACAGCAGATGGAGTAACACCATATATTTCGGCTATCTGTGCTATCTTTAAGTTACCTTTGCATGATTCCATTACTGCTTGTATTTTTTCTTCTTGGGAACATCTTACATGAGATTTAAAAGATTTACAACGTCTTTTACCTTCCTCTGGACAAAGTTCTTTAACCCATTGTATAAGAAGAGGTCTGCTTGGGTATCCAAGTGCTTTTACCGTCTGTAATGCATTTCGGTCATGAGCAAAGTAATAATCAACAGCGTCTCTCTTTTCCCTGTCAGAAAATTTACTGACCTTTTTGCGCCCCTTATGAAGATCATTAGACTCTGAATACTCTTTATACCAATGCTTGAGATTTGATGCATCAGGGTAACCTAATTTACTAACTGTGTATGCTGCATTATATCCACAAGTGATATAAAACTTTACAGCACGGATGCGGTCTTCGTAAGAATACATATGAACCTCCTAACTCTTAGTTGGTCCAAGATTTTGTCCGCATCTCCCCCTATATTAGAATGTAGAATTTACTTTTTCATTCAAGCCAAAACTTTCAAGGGATTAATTTTTCTAATTATATATTTTTCCGTTCATTATCATCTCTTCCGCACAAGCCCGAATATTATTCATTCTCCCAACCCATGCCATCTGATCCTGCATCTTCAGTTCTTCCGTCACTCCCTGCTTTTCTTTCATCTGCTCCACCAATCTGTCCATCATCTGATTACACTCCTCGTCAACCTGATGCAAGTGCTCATTTAACTTTCCAGCAAGTACCAGCTCCAGATATAATCCTTTCCGATGCTCTTTCAAGTAAGTTTTTCTCAACATTCCATACTTTCCAATCGGATACTCTGTCTCTTCCGGGAGGTACAGGTCTGGATAATACAGAC
>ERZ506929.1044-NODE-1044-length-9883-cov-5.290191_pt1 | contig 9883 bp, 8 predicted proteins | sample MGYA00513173_ERZ506929 | MGnify/ENA metagenome assembly ERZ506929 | reverse complement strand
CATCATCCCCATCGCCTTCCGGCTGAACACCTACCATGCACACGTGTTCCGCACGTGGCTGGTGGGCAAGGCACTCTCGAAGGAAAAGCGGCAGGCATACGTGATGTTCATACAGAACGGAAAAGCCGGGTATTGCTAAACACGCATAAAAAGAAAAAAGAAAAAGGAAACGGACAGCCCGTATGGAGTTGCCCGTTTCCTTTTTTCATGCAGCCGCCTTATTCCATCGGCTTGCGGTAGTTCGCCTCCAATAGTTCACGCAACCCCGATTCGGGGTAAAGCACCTTCCCTCCCAAAAGTATAAAGGGCAGCACCCTGTTGTTGCGGTACTCCTGCAAGGTGCGGCGGCTGACACGGAGCAGTTCCGCCACCTCCCTGTCCGTCAGGTAACGCTCCCCGTCCAACGGCGGGCGGTAACTTTCCAGAAAGGCGGAGAGCCATTTCGAGCCTTTGCGCATGTTCTGCACGACGGTGGCAAGCGGCTCGTCCTCCAGTGTAAAAACATCGTTGTTCTCGTTCATCATAACTTCGGATTCAGTGGGTGAATAAATCAAATCATCTGCCGTGCGGATAGAGCGTGCCGATAAGCGGTATCAGCCGCTTCACCTCCTCCGGCTTGTAATAAAACCTGCGGTTTATCTGCGAGTAGCCGATAAGCCGCCTGTCGCGCAGCGTCTGCAACGTGCGCGGGCTTATTCTCAACTGCCCGCAGACCTCCTCGCCCGTGAGCCATCTTTCCATGCGCCCCGTGTCGCTTTTGCGCCTCAGGGCGGCGACCTTCTCCGAGAGTGCGCCGAATGCCGCCACCATCATCTCGAAAGTCTTTTTCTCGATAGATACTATTTCCATATTCATGCAATTATCGGTTTGCCCGCAAAGGTAACGGTACGGTCCCGAACACGTGCCGTTTTCCGCTGAAAGGCTGCCTGTTGCGCCGTTTGACCGGGTTACGGAGCCATCTTCCGTAAAAATCTTACGTGAGTCACGTAGTGAGTTGTTAAAGCCCCTTTTGTTTATTGCCGATTTTTGCTGCAGAAACAAAAAGAAAGGACTGAATATGAAAGTGATAACGATGGAAAGTTCCGCCTTCCGGTCATTGACGGAACAGATAGCGGAGATTGCGGCACACGTCCGTGCCGCCTCCGGCGACAAGAAAGCGGCATCGCCCGACAGGTTGCTCACCACACGCGAGGCGGCGCACCTGCTTAACGTGAGTACCCGCACCCTCCAGCGTATGCGCAGCGAGCAACGCATCGGTTATGTCGTGCTTCGCGGTAAATGCCGCTACCGGCAGTCGGAAATAGACCGCCTGCTTGAAGCGTGTGCCGTCAACGAGGACGCGGCGACACCGCAGGAATTGAAACGCAACCACACGCTGCGCACTGGCGGCAAACCAAAAGGAAGGAGGACATAGGTCATGGAACTGCTCACACGAAACAACTTCGAGGGCTGGATGCAGAAGCTGATGGAACGGCTCGACCGTCAGGACGAACTGCTGCTGGCGATGAAGGCTGAGGGGAAACAGCCCACTATCACGGAAAGCATCCGCCTTTTCGACAATCAGGATTTGTGCATGCTGCTCCAGATAAGCAAGCGTACCCTGCAACGCTACCGCAGCATCGGCGCGTTGCCGTACAAGACGCTCGGCAAAAAGACCTATTACAGCGAGGAGGACGTGCTGACATTCCTTTCCAACCATATCAAGGACTTCAAAAAAGAAGATATAGCCTTCTACAAGGCTCGTATCCATAATTTCTTTCATAAATAACCCATTAAAACATTTTTCAGATGGCAAAGAAAAAAGACGAAAAGGACGTGCTGGTAGTCCGTGACGAGAAGACGGGCGAGATCAGCGTGGTAGCCGGGCTGAATGCAGACGGCACACCCAAGCGTACCCCTGCGAAAGCTGAGAACGCGCAGAGTTTCCTGCAATTCGACCGACACGGCGACGTGCTGGACAACTTCTTCAAGAACTTCTTCCGGCAGTGCAAGGAACCCAGCCGCTTCGGTTTCTACCGCATCGCGGCAGACCAAGTGGATTCCATGCTTGGCGTGATGAAAGACCTGCTTCAGCATCCGTACCAGAACAAACAAATCCTTGCACCGCACAAAATCGACACCTTCCCTTATCAACAGCAGGTGCAGGAAGAGATGGCGGCACAAAAGACAGAGAAACAAGAACCTCAAAAACAGGAAAACATGGAACAACAGAAAGAACAGCAGGAAAGCCCGCAACAGACGCAGGGCAGACAGGGCTACCAACCCATCAACGAGAGCAAAATCAACTGGCAGGAGCTGGAGGACAGATGGGGCGTGAAGCGTGACGACCTTGAAAAGTCCGGAGACCTTACGAAGATGCTCCACTACGGCAAGTCCGACTTGGTAAAGGTCAAGCCCACCTTCGGCGGCGAATCATTCGAGCTGGACGCCCGCCTCTCCTTCAAGAAGGACGGTGAGGGAAATGTCAGCCTCGTGCCGCACTTCATCCGCAAGGAGCAGAAGTTAGATGAGTACAAGGAACACAAATTCTCCGACGATGACCGGAAGAACCTGCGCGAAACGGGCAACCTCGGCAGGGTCGTGGACATTGAGGACAGGGAAACGGGCGAAATCATCCCCTCCTACATTAGCATCGACCGCAAGACGAATGAAATCACGGACATTCCGGCAAACAAGGTGCGCATCCCGGAGCGCATCGGCAAGACGGAAATCACCAAACAGGAGCAGGACATGCTCCGCGCCGGACTGCCCGTGCGCGACAAGCTCATCGAGCGCAACGACGGCAGGAAGTTCGTCACCACCCTGCAAGTGAACGTGGAGCAGCGCGGCGTGGAGTTCGTGCCGGGAACCGGCAAGTCGCCCCGTACCGCACAGACACAGGAAACCAAAGGCGACACATCGAAAAGTCAGGCGCAGGGCGGGGAAAATGCCGCACAGACCAAGAAGGAGCAACGCCGCAACACGTGGATGAACGAGGACGGCAGCATCCGCCCCATCAGCAAATGGAGCGGCGTGAGCTTCACCGACCAGCAGAAAGCCGACTATGTGGCGGGTAAAGCCGTGAAGCTGGAGAACGTGACCGACAAGCAGGGCTTCCATGCCACGATGTATATCAAGTTCAACCCGGAGAAGGGCCGCCCGTACCGCTACGAAACGAACCCCGACAACGCCCAGCAGGTCGCCCCGTCCAACGAGAGCCGCACACAGGTGGCGGTGAACAACGAGGGCAAAACCAACGAGGCGACAAAGAACCTGAAAGAGCCTTTGCAGAAAGGTCAGACCGCCCCGAAGGACGACCGCCAGCAACAGCAGCAGGAGAAGCCGAAAAAGAAGAACAACAAAGGCATGAAAATGTAATCCCGTGTCCGCCACTGAATCCAAAATAAAATCCAAAGTATCAACAAAAAAGCAAGAAAACATGAAGACAATCATTGCAGAAAAGCCCTCCGTGGCACGTGAAATCGCCCGCATCGTGGGCGCGACAAAGAGAGAGGAAGGATATTTCGAGGGAGGCGGCTATGCCGTGACATGGGCATTCGGACACCTCGTTCAGCTTGCCATGCCCGACGGCTACGGCGTGCGCGGATTTGTCCGTGACAACCTCCCGATTATTCCCGACACATTCACGCTCGTCCCCCGTCAGGTCAGGACGGAGAAAGGTTACAAGCCCGACAGCGGCGTGGTGTCGCAGATAAAAGTCATCAAAAGACTGTTCGACACAAGCGAACATATCATCGTGGCGACCGATGCCGGACGCGAGGGAGAGCTTATCTTCCGCTACCTCTACCACTATACGGGTTGCACCACTCCTTTCGTGCGCCTGTGGATCAGCTCTCTCACCGACAAAGCTATCCGCGAGGGACTGCGGAAACTCGAAGACGGCAGCAAATACGACAACCTCTACCTCGCCGCCAAAGCGCGGAGCGAATCCGACTGGCTCGTGGGCATCAACGGCACACAGGCGTTATCCATCGCCGCCGGACACGGCACGTATTCCGTGGGGCGGGTGCAGACACCAACGTTGGCTATGGTATGTGAACGCTACTGGGAGAACCGCCGCTTTACGTCCGAAGCATTCTGGCTGCTCCATATCGCAACGGACGGTTGCGACGGCGAAGTCGTGAAATTCTCATCCTCCGAGAAATGGAAAGAGAAAGAACCGGCGATGGAACTATATAATAAGGTAAAGGCGGCAGGTTGCGCCACTGTCACGAAAGCCGAGCGCAAGGAGAAGACGGAGGAAACTCCCTTGCTCTACGACCTGACCACGCTCCAGAAAGAAGCCAACGCCAAGCACGGCTTCACGGCGGAACAGACGCTTGAAATCGCGCAGAAACTCTACGAAAAGAAGTTGATAACCTATCCGAGAACGGGAAGCCGCTACATCCCCGAAGACGTGTTTGCCGAAATTCCCAAACTGCTCGCTTTCATCGGCACACAGCCCGAATGGAAAGACAAGGTGCGGGCAAAAGCCGCCCCGACACGCCGCAGCGTGGACGACGGCAAGGTGACAGACCACCATGCCCTGCTCGTCACGGGTGAGAAACCGCTCTTCCTCTCCAAAGAGGACAATACCATCTATCAGATGATTGCCGGGCGCATGGTCGAGGCATTCTCTGAGAAATGCGTCAAGGATGTGACCACTGTCACGGCGGAATGTGCCGGAGTGGAGTTTACCGTAAAAGGCAGCGTCGTGAAGCAAACCGGATGGCGTGCCGTCTATGGCGAGGAAAAAGAGGAAATTACCATCCCCGGCTGGCAGGAAGGCGACACGCTGACACCGAAAGGCTCGTCCATTACCGAAGGAAAGACCAAACCCAAGCCGCTGCATACCGAAGCCACCCTGCTCTCGGCAATGGAAACGGCGGGCAAGGAAATTGAGGACGACGCACTGCGGCAGGCGATGAAGGACTGTGGCATCGGTACTCCCGCCACACGCGCCTCCATCATCGAAACGCTTTTCAAGCGCGGTTACATGGAACGCTGCAAGAAGTCGCTTGTTCCCACCGAAAAAGGACTTGCCCTCAATTCCGTCGTCAAGACGATGCGCATCGCCGATGTTGCCATGACGGGCGAATGGGAAAAGGAGCTGGCGCGTATCGAGCGCGGGGAACTGTCCGCCGACACCTTCCGCAAGGAGATAGAGGCGTACACACGTGAGATAACCTCCGAACTGCTCTCGTGCGACAAGCTCTTCGGCAGCCGTGACTCCGGCTGCGCGTGTCCCAAGTGTGGCACGGGCAGGATGCGGTTCTACGGCAAGGTGGTACGCTGCGACAACACGGAGTGCGGACTGCCCGTGTTCCGGCTGAAAGCGGGACGCACCCTGTCCGACGATGAAATCAAAGACCTGCTCACCGAAGGGCATACCAAGCTGCTCAAAGGGTTCAAGAGCAAACAGGGCAAGAGTTTCGATGCTGTTGTCGCCTTTGACGGGGAATATAACACGACTTTTGTGTTCCCGGAGGCTAAAAAGGACAAGAAATTTTCAGGACGGAAGAAATAGTATTAACTTTGCCACTTGTTCAGAGTAATGAATTGTTCTTCGATACCGGATTACACTCATACTTTGGATTTAGTGGTGGCACTCGGAGGGATACCGAGTGCCTTTTTCTTCCTTTTTCCAACCGATTATCCCGTTAATTATCAATCCGCTAAATCCAAAGTAATGAACAACAAGAAGAAAAACGAGGGTCAGACCGACTTTTCCTATTACGGTCTGTACCTGCTGGACTATCTCCGCACGAACAAGTTTGAACAGGCTGACGACACCGCTTTCATACGGGAACGGGCCGACCGTGCCGCCGAAACGTATGAGAGGGCACGGCTTGAAGGCTATCCCGCCGATGGTGCGCAGGAACTGGCGATGGACACGCTGCTGCGCGGGCTGCATTATTCCCGTTACGCCATCCTCCGCGAAGTCGTGGAAAACGAGTTTGCCGATGAAGTGCCGGAAGAGAAGCGTGAAGCCTTTGTCCTGAAACTGCTGCCGCTTGTCGGCAACGTGTTCTCCGTCTATGACCTCTCGGATGACAATTTCGCCCTGTCTTCCGATTACGACCTGCTCTACACGGAGCTGACGGGAGCAACCGTCCTTTACTTAGACGAATATGGCGTTTAACCGCAAACAGAAACTGCGGGACAACATCGAGGCGATACGGACGGCATTCATCCTTGACAGGGAAAACAGGACAGCGACAACCGAAGAGCGTGCCATACTTCAAAGGTACTGCGGTTTCGGCGGTCTGAAATGTATCCTCAACCCTGCAAAGGAACTGACGGATGCCGTCCGGTGGGCGAAATCCGACCTCGAACTGTTCGCCCCGACGGTGGAGCTGCACAGGCTTATCCGTGAGAACAGCAAGGACGAAACAGAGTACAAGCGGTTTGTGGATTCGCTGAAAGCGTCCGTGCTGACCGCTTTCTACACCCCCAAAGAGATAACCGACACCATCGCGGACGTGCTGGCAGATTACAGCGTCCGCCCCGCCCGTATGCTCGAACCGTCGGCAGGTGTCGGCGTGTTCGTGGATTCCATGCTGCGGCACAGCCCCAATGCGGATGTGATGGCTTTCGAGAAGGATCTGCTCACGGGTACAATCTTGAGGCATCTCTATCCCGACCAGAAAATGCGCACCTGCGGTTTTGAGAAAATCGAAAGACCGTTCAACAATTATTTCGACTTGGCGGTGTCCAACATTCCGTTCGGTGACATTGCCGTGTTCGACGCGGAGTTTCAGCGGAGCGACTCTTTCGGCAGACGCTCCGCCCAGAAAACCATCCACAACTATTTCTTTCTCAAAGGACTGGATGCCGTGCGTGACGGCGGTATCGTGGCGTTCATCACCTCGCAAGGGGTATTGAATAGCACCAAGACCTCCGTGCGTAACGAGCTGTTCAGTCAGGCCAATCTGGTATCCGCGATACGCCTGCCCAACAACCTGTTCACGGACAACGCGGGCACGGAGGTGGGCAGTGACCTGATTGTCCTGCAAAAGAACCTCAGCAAGAAGGAAATGTCGCAGGACGAGCGGCTGATGACCGTGATACAGACGGACACGAAAACCGCCCTGACCGACAACGCCTATTTCATCCACCACCCGGAACGCATCGTGCATACGATGGCGAAACTTGACACAGACCCCTACGGGAAGCCCGCTATGGTTTATCTGCACGAGGGCAAGGCAGCAGGCATCGCCGGGGATTTGCGCCGTATGCTCGACGAGGATTTCCATTACAGGCTTGCCATGCGCTTGTATTCGGGTTCAATCCGGCAGGCAGGAACGGAAGAAAAAGTTGCCGTTCAAAATAAAGTAGAGCGTCCTGCCATAAAATTGGAAACAGTATCCTCGGCGCAGACGGTGGAAACTCCGACAGAAAAGCCGCAACCCGCAGATGAAAAGCCGGAGATAGAACCGCGCCCGCAATATTCCGCAGGCGTGCAGCTCACCCTGCTTGACCTCTGGGGGATGACGGAAGAGGTCAGCCAACCGAAAACCTCCAAAAAGAAAAAGACGGTGAAAAAGGCAGTTACGGCAAAGTCCACTCCGCCCAAACCGAAAGTCACGGTTACACCGACAGCTCCAACTGCAAAACCCGCAATGGAGAATAAGGAGGTGAAAGCGGAGAACACCGCCAAGCCTGCCGACCCGGACGACATCTATGCCACACTGGACTGGGATACCAATCCTCCCATCAACGGTTTCTATGAAATGATGATGGGTTTGACGCCGGAGCGTAGGAAAGAACTTCGGGAACTGGCAAGGCAGCATAACGAGAAACAAGTGGCGGAAAAGACGGAAGTGAAAGCCGTGCCGGAAACTTCCCGTGAGCAGCCACGACAGGAGGAAACACAGCCGGAGGCAGTCGCCGCACCTGCCGTTACAGATACCCCATCGGAAGCGGTGGGGACTTTCCTTTTCCCCGACATCGAAGCGGAAAAGCCGAAGGAGGAAGTCGTGGACCTTTCTCCGCGTGCCTACCACCGCACGCCGGAGATGCACCTGCGCGAAGGGTCGCTGGTGGCTGACCGGGGGCGTCATAACATCGGCTACCTGAAGGACATCACGCCATACGGGGCGACATTCCAGCCGCTCGACCTGAAAGGATACCAGAAGGAAAAGGCGTTGTTGTATGTGTCGCTGCGTGACGCCTACGAGCGTCTGTACCGTTATGAATCGCTCCGGCGCGAGGCAAATGTTCCGTGGCGAGAGCATCTGAATACCTGTTACGATGAGTTTGTCATGCGCTACGGCAACCTCAACGCCAAGCAGAACGTGAAGTTAGTGATGATGGATGCGGGCGGGCGCGACATCCTTTCGCTGGAACGGATGGAAAACGGAAAGTTCGTCAAGGCGGACATCTTCGAGCATCCTGTTTCCTTCGCGGTGGAGAGCCATGCCAACGTAGGCTCTCCCGAAGAAGCCCTGTCTGCGTCGCTCAACAAATATGGTACGGTCAATCTCGACTATATGCGGGAGATAACCGACAGCACGGCGGAGGATTTGCTCACTGCCCTGCAAGGGCGCATCTACTACAATCCGCTCGTGACCGGTTACGAAATCAAAGACCGTTTCATCGCCGGAAATGTCATAGAGAAAGCGGAACGCATAGAGGCATGGATGGGTGACAATCCCGAAAATGAGCGTATGCCGGAGGTGAAGCAGGCGTTGGAGGCTCTGAAAGATGCCGAACCGCCGCGCATCGCCTTCGAGGATCTGGACTTCAATTTCGGGGAACGCTGGATTCCGACGGGTGTCTATGCCGCCTACATGAGCCGGCTGTTCGACACGGAGGTGAAAATCGCCTATTCCGCAAGCATGGACGAGTTTTCGGTGGTGTGCGGCTACCGCACCATGAAAATCACGGACGAGTTTCTGGTGAAGGGGTATTACCGGAACTATGACGGTATGCACCTCCTAAAACACGCCCTGCACAACACCTGCCCTGACATGATGAAGTCCATCGGCAAGGACGAGCATGGCAACGACATCAAGATGCGCGACAGCGAGGGAATACAACTCGCCAACGCCAAGATTGACGAGATACGAAACGGCTTCTCCGAATGGCTCGAAGAGCAGTCGCCGCAGTTCAAGGAGCGGCTTGTGACGATGTATAACCGCAAGTTCAACTGTTTCGTGCGCCCGAAGTATGACGGCTCGCATCAGACTTTTCCCGACCTCAATCTGAAAGGGCTGGCAAGCCGGGGCATCAGGAGCGTCTATCCCTCGCAGATGGATTGCGTCTGGATGCTGAAACAGAACGGCGGCGGAATTTGTGACCACGAGGTTCTGCGCCCATAAGGGCATATAGTAAATGTAGGCTTAGCAACCTACCCGGCAAGGGTTTTCAACGCCGGTCATTAGCCAACTTATCCACTTAGCCGAAAGGCGGTGGGGAGTGTCGCATGTTGGAAACGGCATAAGTCGGCTAACTATCATACCGCTACTGAATGTCAAGATGAAACGATGAATACGAGGATGAAGACTATACTGTTTGAACGACAGTCCAAGACGTTAGTTGGTAAACACAGACCTAAGATAGTTATAAAGGTCTGTCTGCAATACTTCCACTTTCCTACTTCAAGTGCGAGAGCAGAAAACCGATTGCAGGTCAGCCGCAATAAGCGGAAAAGGACGAAAATCGCATCCGACAATTCATCAAGCCAATAGTTACAGTATTGCTTAAATGGGGATTACCTAAACCGAAGTGCCAACAAATGGCTATAGGAAGTGGGTTCTTTGAAAATTCGGCAAGGTAACAGAGTCTCCGTAGTAGTCCGAGCAAGGGAAAGCCTTGTACATGGCGAAGGGAGACAGTGTGTTATTTTTAATATGTTAAATGAATGATGTGTGAGACATTATGAGAAATTCTGAAAATGTAT
>ERZ506929.1036-NODE-1036-length-9939-cov-6.136888_pt1 | contig 9939 bp, 8 predicted proteins | sample MGYA00513173_ERZ506929 | MGnify/ENA metagenome assembly ERZ506929 | reverse complement strand
CAAGACACCTTTGCCACAGCCTATGGAAGTGACTTTCAACGGCGAGAAGCGCACCCTGCGAACCATCGGCGACAAGTGGAGCTATCTGCAGGCAAGCAAGTTTGGTGCCAACGCTCAGCCCTTCTACGTGGCTGTCGACAACGACGGCAATCCGCTCACCGCAGCTTTCAGCTTCAAGGAAGACGTAAACGCATATCTTGAGTTCCTGAATAAGGGACTCGACAACTACAGAAAGTAAAACTCGAGTAAAATAAATAAAACTATGAACAGTAGAAAAGAAATTCCAGTCCTGTTGCTTACAGGCTATTTAGGCAGTGGAAAGACAACACTACTCAACAAGATTTTGGCTAACCAGAAAGGCATCAAGTTTGCAGTCATCGTCAACGATATCGGCGAGGTGAACATCGATGCTGCCCTCATAGAACAAGGAGGCGTGGTAGGAAAGAAAGACGACTCGCTCGTGGCTCTGCAAAACGGATGCATCTGCTGTACGCTGAAGATGGACCTCGTGGAACAGCTCAAGGAAATCGTCGACATGCAGAAGTTCGACTACATCGTCATTGAGGCAAGCGGCATCTGCGAGCCTGCGCCTATTGCACAGACCATCTGCTCGATTCCTACACTCGGACCACAATACGTCAAGAACGGAGTGCTGAGACTCGACAGCATCGTTACCATTGTGGATGCTCTGAGAATGAAAGACGAGTTTGCAGGCGGCGACGACCTGATGAAGGACAACATCGACGAGGAAGATCTGGCGTCGCTCGTCATCCAGCAGATAGAGTTCTGCAACATCATCCTGCTCAACAAGGCTGCTGAGGTGGAACCCAAAGACCTCGACAAACTGAAGCACATCATCAAAGCCATACAGCCAAAGGCTGAAATCTTCGAGTGCAACTACGGCGACGTAGACCTCGACAAGATTGTCAACACACGTAAGTTTGACTGGGAAACCGTGGCCACATCGGCTGGATGGATCCAGGAGATTGAGGCAGAACGCAACGAAGATCATCACGATCACGACGATCACGATGATGACGATGAGCACGAGCATCATCATCACGACCACGACGAGCACGATCATGATGACCATTGCTGCTGCGGTCACCACCACGATCATGATGAAGATGATGACGAGCACGAGCATCATCACCATGACCATGACGAGCATGACCACGATCATGATCACGAGGAGCACGAGCATCACCATGACCATGACGGTCATTGCTGCTGCGGTCATCATCATCACGACCACCACGCCGATGAAGTGTTCACCAGCTGGGGCGTGGAGACGGCCCGCAAGTTCACCAAGGCCGAGGTGGAGCACGCCCTCACCGAGCTGGATACCGGCAATTACGGCATGATCCTGCGCAGCAAGGGCATCGTGGACGGCGGCGCAGACGGCTGGCTGGAGTTCGACTATGTGCCCGGCGAGTGGGAAGTGCGCAGCCGCAGCGCAGACGTGGGCGGCAAGCTGGTGGTCATCGGCTCCAAGCTGAACGAGACCGCCATCGCCCAGCTGTTCGGCTGCTGAGAACCCCATTATTGAGAGAAGGAGCAACCATTTATTATGGCAAAAGAGATCCCGGTCTACCTGTTTGTGGGCTTTCTGGAAAGCGGCAAGACCAAGTTTATTCAGGAGACCTTTGAAGACCCCAATTTCGACTCCGGCGACAAGACCCTGCTGCTGGTCTGCGAAGAGGGCGAGGAAGAATATAACGAGAAGAAGTTCGCCTTCCCCGGCGTGACCCTGAAGGTCCTCGAGGATAAGGCGGAGCTGAACCCCCAGAATCTGGCCAGGCTCGAAAAAGAATCCGGCGCAGGCCGTGTGGTCATTGAGTACAACGGCATGTGGCTGCTGCAGGATCTGGCCAACAACCTGCCCGAAAACTGGATCGTCTACCAGTGCATTGCCACGGCCGACGGCACCACGGCTCTGACCTACGCCCGCGACAACTCCATGCGCTCTCTGCTGCTGGACAAGATCGCCCGCAGTGAGCTGATCGTGTTCAACCGCGCCGAGGCCGTGAACAACGATGCCGCCCGTCAGGAGCTGCACAAGCTGGTGCGTCAGGCCTCCCGCAAGTGCGATATCGCCTATGAGTTCGCCGATGGCAGCGTGGCATACGATGACATCCCTGACCCGCTGCCCTTCGATCTGAACGCCCCGATCGTTGAGATCGGCGAGGACGATTTCGGCATCTGGTATATGGACTGCCAGGACGAGCCCCAGAAGTACGTGGGCAAGACCGTCCGGTTCCTGGCGCAGGTCTGCCAGACCAACCGCGCGGGCAAAAACAGCTTTGTACCCGGCCGTTTTGCAATGACCTGCTGTGTGCAGGATATCCAGTTCGTGGGCTTCCCCTGCAGCTATGATGGCTACAAGGCACTGGAGCAGCGCGCCTGGGTCACTGTGACCGCCAAGGTCAATTACAAGTTCCACAACATCTACCGCGGCAAGGGCCCAGTGCTGACCGCCATTTCGGTGGAGCCCGCCGAAAAGCCGCAGAATGATGTCGTAACATTCTCTTAATCCTATCTTATACAGGGAGGACTTCACCATGAAAACTCTGTTCCGTGTTCTGGGTGCCGCTGCCGCTGTGGCTGTTACCGGTGCCGCCATCGTCGTGCTGGACAAAGTTCTGAACGACAAGGACCCGCTCCACGTCGAAAACGTGGAGTTCCCCGAGGAAGCTGAAAAGGACCCCGCCGAGGCTGAAAAGACTGCCGAAGCCTACGCCGAGGGCGAGGCCAAGGAGACCGCTCCCGGTGACGCATGGCCCCCTGCCTTTGAAAAGGCTCCTGCCGAGCCCGAGACTGCGCCCGCAGCCCCGGTGGTGGAAGCTGCCCGGGCAGAGGAGCCTGCCGAGGAAAAGCCTGCGGCAGAGGAAACGACCGTGAATCCTGTGGAGGCAGGCCCTGCCGTTGCCCCCAAGGATGAGAACGGCAAGTTCGATACCACCAAGATCGCGGAGGCCAGCGATTTCACCGGCATCGAAGAGGAATCCGGCTGCAAGAGCTGAGCAAAGCAATAAAAGGACGCTGTGCCGCAGGGCACAGCGTCCTTTTTCTGTCTGGGTCATTTCCGCAGGGCTTTGGCGGCTTCGGTGCCTGCCACGGCACCCTCGTACACGGCCTTGGCGACCTGCAGCAGCCCGCCGGTGCAGTCTCCGGCGGCATACAGGCCGGGCAGGGAGGTCTGCATGTGGTCATCCACCACGATCCGGCTGCCGTTCACCTCGGCCCCCAGCTTGCGGGCCAGGGCGGTGCTGCCCGCCACGCCCAGCGCCACGAACACGCCGGAGACTTCCAGTGTCCCGCCGTCTTTCAGCTGCACGCCGGTGACCCGATCTTCGCCGAGGATGGCTTCCACGGCTTCCGTCCGCATGGTCACTTCCGGCGGGAACTGTGCCGTCAGCGGGGCCCCGCCTGTGAGCAGGGTGACGCTGTGGGCCACGGGCAGCAGGGCCTGTACCTCATGCAGGGCGTACTCTCCGCTGCCCAGCACGGCCACATCCCTGCCGCGGTAGAAAAAGGCATCGCAGGTGGCGCAGTAGCTCACGCCGTGGCCCTCCAGCCCGGCAAGGCCCGGAATGCGGGGCGCTGCCCGGGAAGCCCCCGTGGCCAGAATAACAGCATCGGCGGGGAAATCCCCGGCCAGCGTCTCCACGGTCAGCTTGTCGGTGTAGGTCAGGCCCACGGCCTCGGTGGTGACGAACTCCACCCCCACGGCCTTGGCACCCTCGATGCCCCGGCGTTCCAGCTCGGCACCGGTGATGGGTTCGGCAAAGCCGTAGTAGTTCTGGATGAGCTCGGCCCGGTCCAGTGCGCCGGGGCCCTTGGTCAGAACGGTGGTCTGCACCCCGGCGCGCGCGGCATACAATGCCGCCGAGACACCTGCGGGGCCGGAACCGATGATCACAATGTTAGACATGGCAGTTTCTCCTTATGGTAGGTTGTACAGAGGATAGCTTGATCTTATGATAACTATTATACCTCAACTCCCCGCACTTTTCATCTCCGACGAACTGTGCTATACTGAAAATATCGCAAGAATCGACACCATGGAGGGGAAAACCTATGTCCAAGCAGCGACTGCTTTTTATCACCACCGGCGGCACCATTGCCAGCGTGCGCACCGCACAGGGGCTCAAGCCTGTTCTGACCAGCGAGGAGCTGCTGGCCCATCTGCCGGAATTACAGCAGCTCTGCTGCCCGGAAACGCTCAACCTGTGCAGCATCGACAGCACCGACCTTGGCCCGGAGCACTGGCTGATGATGGCCAAGGCCGTGCAGGAAAACTATGCGCTTTACGATGGCTTTATCATCTGCCACGGCACCGATACGCTGGCCTACTCGGCGGCGGCGCTGTCCTACCTTATTCAGAATGCGGACAAGCCCATCATCCTCACGGGTGCCCAGCAGCCCATTTCCAACGAGATCACCGATGCCAAGAAGAACCTGCGGGACAGCGTGATCTGTGCCCTTGATCCGGGCAGCCGGGGTGTGATGGTGGTGTTTGGCGGGCACGTCATTGCGGGCACCCGCGCCAAGAAGAACAAGACCATCAGCTACGATGCCTTTGCGTCGGTCAACTTCCCGGCGCTGGCGCTGGTGCAGGGCGACCGGCTGGTACGGTATGTGGCTTCGCCCTGGCCCACCGGCCCGGTGGAGTTTGGCCGGGCGCTGAACCCAAAAGTGTTCCTGCTCAAGCTGACCCCCGGCCTTGGGCCGGAGCTTATCCCGGCCATCTTTCAACAATATGACTGCGTCATTGTGGAAAGCTTTGGCGTGGGCGGCATTCCCCAGCGGCTCATGGATGCCTTTGCCGAGGAGCTGGGCGATTACGACAAGACCCACAAGATCCTGATCCTGACCACGCAGGTCACTTATGAGGGCAGCGATGTGGGCATTTACGAGGTGGGCAAGCGGGTCAAGAACCGCTTCCGCTTCCTGGAGGCCCACGATATGACCATTGAGGCCGTTGTCACCAAGGTCATGTGGCTGCTGGCCCAGAACTGCGAGAACTTTGACCAGCTTCAGCAGCGGTTCTACCGGCAGATCAATTTTGATACATTCTATCATTGAAACAAACGGGAGATGCCCCACCGGCACCTCCCGTTTCTGTTATGTGAACACCAGCTGCACCAGCAGCACATAACACACCGGAGCCAAATACAGCTTGTATGGTTTTGGATTCTTTCATATACACTAACCCCCTGGATTGGTAGTATAACAGATTTCCGGGATTTTGCAAGAAAAATCCCGGGGCCGGATGTTTCCGGTCAATTTGAAAACTTTTTGTCCGTCACTCGTGGACTTTTGGCGAATCAGGATAAATTTTTGCCAAAAGACTTGCACTTTGATGCTTTACTGTGGTAAAATCGAAGGGTACTTTCATTTGGAAAGACAAGGGGGAAAAAGTATATGACCAACATCTGCATCATCGCCACCATCATCATCTATCTGGTGGCAATGCTGTTGGTTGGGTTTGCATACAGCAAGTCCAACAACGACAGCACCGATTTCTACCTCGGCGGCCGCAAAATGGGCCCGCTGGTCACGGCCATGAGCGCCGAAGCCAGTGATATGTCCAGCTGGCTGCTGATGGGAATGCCGGGCCTTGCCTACCTCACCGGCATCGCCTCGCCCGGCTGGACCGCCATCGGTCTGGCGCTGGGCACCTGGCTGAACTGGCTCATCGTGGCCCGGCGGCTGCGGCGGTATTCGGCCAATCTGGAAGCCATCACCGTGCCCCAGTTCCTGTCCCTGCGCTTCCACGACCAGCGCAATCTGCTCAACGCACTGGGCGCGGTGATCATCATCGTGTTCTTTGTGCCCTACACGGCTTCGGGCTTTGCCGCCTGCGGTAAGCTGTTCCACAGCCTGTTCGGCGTGGATTACATGGCGGCCATGGTGGTCTCGGCCTGCGTCATCGTGGGCTATACCATCACGGGCGGCTTCCGCGCCGTTACCACCACCGACCTCATCCAGTCCATCGTGATGAGCCTGGCCCTTGTGGCTGTGCTGGTGTACGGCATTGGCGCGGCAGGCGGCTGGGATGCCGTTGTGGCCAACGCTCAGAGCCTGCCCGGCTACCTGACCATGATGGCCAGCCACAACGCTGCCGAGGGTACGGCCACCTCGTACAGCCTGCTGGACATCGTCTCCACCATGGCGTGGGGCCTGGGCTACTTCGGAATGCCCCACATCCTGCTCCGCTTCATGGCCATTGAGGATGAAAAGAAGCTGGTACTCAGCCGCCGCATTGCCAGCGTGTGGGTCGTCATTGCCATGACAGCCTCCATCATCATCGGCATGGTGGGCCTTGGCATGACCAAGGCAGGCGCGCTGGAGTACCTGAGCGGCTCCTCCAGCGAGACGGTCATCGTCCGCATTGCAAACCTCATTGCACAGCACGGCATTCTGGCAGCCGTTCTGGCGGGCCTGATCCTGGCGGGCATCCTTGCCGCCACCATGTCCACCGCCGACAGCCAGATGCTTGCCGCCGCGTCCAGCGTCTCCCAGAACATCCTGCAGGAGTTCGGCCACATGAAGCTGACCGAACGCCAGAGCCTGTTTGCTGCCCGCCTGACCATCATCTGCGTCAGTGTGGTGGGCGTGGTGCTGGCCCGTGACCCCAATTCCAGCGTGTTCGGCATCGTCAGCTTTGCATGGGCCGGTTTCGGCGGTGCGTATGGTGCCGTGATGCTCTGCGCCCTGTTCTGGAAGCGCTGCAACTGGCAGGGTGCGCTGGCCGGGATGCTCGCCGGCGGCCTGATGGTCTTTGTCTGGAAGTACCTCATCAGCCCGCTGGGCGGCGTGTTCAGCATCTATGAGCTGCTGCCCGCCTTCCTGACCTCACTGCTGGTCTGCGTGGTGGTCAGTCTGGTCACCCCTGCCCCCTCGAAGGAGATCGAAGCCGAGTTTGAGGCGGCGAAATAAGAAACAATAGAAAGCAAGGGCCATTGCACAGATTCTCGTGCAATGGCCCTTGCTTTATGCTCGGCGCACAACGCCGTTCTCAACAAAGAAAAGATTCGGCTAAGAAAAAATATTTTGTATACAAAAAAGAAAAGATTGTTTGTGCAGAGTTACGAAAATACTGCACAAATTAAAGAATACAACAAGAAATACTTTTAAATCGTAAATTCTTCAGGCGGAATCGTAAAAAAATTCTAACATTTTGGAAAGAGATGCCGTATCATGGATTCATAAATATGCATACGGCTTGCGGGCGGTGTGCCAAAATTGTCCGGAAAGTTCAGAAAGGAGTATTTTCATGGGGAAATCAACAGTGGATGCGTCTGCAGGGTTTGGATTGCGTGATAAACTTGCATACGCAGCGGGTGACTTTGGCTGCAATATGAGTTTTGCGCTCAAAGGTTACCTGACGATTTATTGGACGCAGTTTATGGGGATCGACAACTACCTGATGGCATCCCTTCTGCTGATCGTGCAGATCTGGGACGCAATCAACGATCCTATTATCGGAGCAATGGTAGATGCGGATACGCACAAATACCGCCGGAACAAGTTCCTTGCCTATATCTGGTTCGGTGCGATCGGACTGACCGTGGCCGGTGCACTTTGCTATCTGCCGTTCCCGCAGGCTCCCGGTATGGTCAAGAATATTCTGTTTGTGGCAGGCTATATGATCTGGGATGCTTTCTACACCGTTGCAAATGTGCCGTATGGCTCGATGCTGTCTCTGATCTCGGATGACCCGATCCAGCGTGCACAGCTGTCGACTTTCCGCTCCATTGGTTCTATGGGCGGTGCGCTTCTGACCGGTATGCTGATTCCGGTGATCATTTATGATAACCAGAACAACCTGCGTGGTGAGCAGATGTTTGTCATTGCTCTGATCATGGGTGTGATCGGTCTGATCTGCTTCCGCTTTATGGTCACGAACACAAAGGTGCGTGTGGACACCACGATCACTCTGAAAGAGGATGCACCTAAGTTCAACATCATAAAGGCATTCAACAACTTTATCCATAATCGCCCGGCTGTGGGCGCAACGCTGGCACCTATCGCAACGTTTATTGGTATGTATGGTGCCTCTACTGCAGGTCAGATCCTGTTCCAGGCTTATTTCAAGAATGCAAAGATCTCCGGCATTGTGGGTATGATCTCCTACTTTGGCGTTTTCATCTTCAGTCCTTTTGTGAGCCGTATCGTCAAGCGCTTTGGCAAGAAAGAAGCCGTGACCTTTGGTTCGGTTGTCTGTGCGCTGGCATACGTCCTGATGCTGGTTCTGCCCATCACACCGGACGGCCGGGGTCTCAGCCTTTATGTCCTGTGTCAGATCATTGCAATGCTGGGCGGCGGTATCGGAAGCTGCCTGAGCTGGTCTCTGATGGCAGATGCGATCGATTATAACGAGTGGAAATTTGGTGTGCGAGAAGAAGGCACTACCTATGCACTGCACTCCTTCTTCCGTAAGCTTGCACAGGGCATCGGACCTTCTCTGGGCCTTGTTCTGGCAACCAAACTGGGCTATGATGCATCTCTGAAGGCTGCACAGACGATCGAAGTGGCAACCCGGATGCGCTATCTGGTGCCGGTCATGTATCTGGGAAGCTATATCGTGATGATCATTGCGTACGGCGTGGTGTTCAATCTGGATAAAAAGACCCTGGCGCAGATGGAAAGCGATCTGAAAGAACGCCGGGCAAAGAACGAAAAGTAAAGGATCTTATAATCAGAGGAATAGAAGAACGGGGAAACTTCTGATAAGATGATAGAAAGCCCTCCTTTCGCTTGAGCGACGGGAGGGCTTTTTTTTTTCAGTTGATCAGAATTGTCATCATCTCAGCGCAGGGGACCACGAAGCCGAACCCGAAGAAGAACAGCAGGTCGAGCACAAACTTCCAGAGCCGGACAGCAGGGGAGCAGAAGTTCATGGAGCGGGTGACGGAGGCACCTATCTCACCCCAGTGTCGGTAGTAGCCGGTCTGCTCAAAGTTGTTCCAGAGCTCCAGCGAGAGAAATTCTATCCCGACGAACAATGGGAAAAACACCCAGGAGGGAAGCCAGCCGTCTGCCTGCAGGTTCCCATTGCTCAGGGTACGCCAGTGGACGGCCATCCGGCCCGGGCAGGCGAGGATGCCCCAGATGGCCAGTGCGGCACTGAGCCAAAACAAAACTGCCCGTACCGAGCGCCAGTCAATGGACTGTTGACGGCGCAGCAGGGTAAAGAAATCTTCCAGCGGGATTTCCGGTGCAATATCTGCTTCCTGCGGGTCACGGCAGTGCATCAGGTCAGAAAGGCTCAGGCCAAGAGCATCCGCAAGAGGCTCCAGCGTGTTGATATCCGGCAGACCGATTCCACGCTCCCATCGGCTGACAGCCTTATCCGTTACATGCAGCTGCTGGGCCAGCTCTGCCTGTGTTAATCCCTGTGACTTGCGCATCCGGGCGAGAAATGCCCCGAACGTTTTCGCATCCATTGTGCTCACATCCTTTGGAAAAAGGATAGCATACCACGCACCAAAAGGCAATCGACGCTTTGTTTACCTGCTCCAAAACACAAATCCCCCACCGCCTGTTCGGTCAATGGACAGGCAGCGGGGGATATTTTATATGGAGCTCAGAAGAAAAATGCTGGGATCAGAGCTTACAGCTGGGGGCCGGCAGAGACCAGAGCCTTGCCGTGCTCGTTACCCTCGTACTTCTTGAAGTTCTTGATGAAGCGGCCAGCCAGATCCTTGGCCTTCTCCTCCCACTGGGAAGCGTCGGCGTAGGTATCGCGGGGATCCAGGATGCCGGTGTCAACACCGTTCAGGACGGTGGGAACCTCGAAGTCGAAGTAGGGGATCTTCTTGGTGGGCACGTTGTTGATATCGCCGTTCAGGATAGCGTCGATGATACCACGGGTGTCCTTGATGGAGATGCGCTTGCCGGTGCCGTTCCAGCCGGTGTTGACCAGGTAAG
>ERZ506929.1033-NODE-1033-length-9963-cov-6.495155_pt1 | contig 9963 bp, 8 predicted proteins | sample MGYA00513173_ERZ506929 | MGnify/ENA metagenome assembly ERZ506929 | reverse complement strand
GGCGGCTCATGATGGTGTAACCGGCGGTGGTGAACACCACATAGCGGCGGTTGGCACTGATGTGCACGTCCTCCTCGTCATCGTTGGCCAGCAGGTGGGAAACCTCGGTCATGGTCTTGCTGGGCACGATGATGCGGATATCCTTCACGGCGGTGATGGGGCGCTCCACGATGGCCAGACGATAGCCGTCCAGCGCTACGATGGTCAGCTTGTCCAGTTCGATCTCGAACAGTTCGCCGGTGTGGGCGGGTTTTTTCTCGTCCTGACTGACGGCGTACAGGGTGCGGTCGATCATATCCCGCAGCACGCCGGTCTTGATGATCAGGGTCTGTTCCGCGCCGGTGTTGGGCAGATCCGGGAAATCGGTAGCCGGCATGGACTGGATCTCGAACTGTGCCACGCCGCTCTGGATGGTGGTCTTGCCGTTATCCGCAGCCACGATGCTGATCTGGCCTGCCGGCATCCGGCTGATCATGCTGCTGAGCAGTTTTGCATTCAGCACGATCTCGCCGGGTTCCTTGATGTTGGCTTCGATGGTGGTCACGATGCCCATTTCCAGATCGTAGCCGGTCAGGGTGAGCTGAAAACCTTCGGCCTTCAGCAGAATGCCCTCCAGCACCGGGATGGACGAGCGCATGGTGACAGCTTTGGAAACGCCGTCGATGGCTGCACTGAGCAGTGTTTTATCGCAGACGATGTTCAAAACAGTATCTCTCCTTTTTTCACACTTCCGGCTTGATCCCTGCCCTTTGGGCTGCTGCCGGAAGGCAGTAATATATTGAACTTGTTGTAGTAACCGTAGTAGGGGGTGGGGAAGATGTTGAAAACCCGGAAATGTCTTGCCGGGAAGCGGGGCTTTGGCTTTCCACCGGGATGTGGAAGGCTCGTGAAGGAAATGTTGAAAGGTGGGGAACGATGTTTCTTTCCACAGCCGATGTGAAGAACTGATGTTAAATGTTGAAAACTAAGTGGAAAGTGTGGAAAGCTTCGCCTTTTTGCCACAAGATATAGGCTTATTTTCCCCCTTTTGTTCCGTTTTCTCCCCATATTTTGGGGTCACACCCTGAAATGAGTATGACTTTTGCCCAGTTTTCCCCGGTTTAGGCCTTCACGTTCTTGATGATATCGCTCACGGTCTCCCGCAGATGCTGGTCGTTCTTCATGTCCCGCTCCATGGTCTTGAGGGAGTAGACGATGGTGGAGTGGTCACGGCCCGAGAACTCCCGACCGATCTCCTCCATGCTCATGCCGGTGACCTCCCGCAGGATATAGATGGCAACGCGCCGGGCGGAAGCCACGTTGGCGTTGCGCTTGGTGCCCCGGATGTCGGCAGGGGACACGTTGAAGGTGCGGGACACCTCGCCGATGATCTTTTCGATGGTCACCGGTACCGGCTGGGTCTCGTTGAGGATATCCTTGATGGCGTTCTGCGCCACGCTGATCACCGGCTGGATGCCCTCCAGCATATAATAGGCGTTCAGCTTTTTCACCGCGCCCTCCAGCTGGCGGATGTTGTTTTTCAGGTGGTTGGCAATGAACTCTGCCACGTCCTCGGGCAGGTCCAGATGCAACAGCTCTGCCTTGCGCTTCACGATGGCAACGCGGGTCTCAAAATCCGGCGGCTGCACATCGGCGGTCAGACCCCACTCAAAGCGGGTGCGCAGACGCTCCTCCAGGCTCTTGATCTCCTTGGCGGGGCGATCGGAAGCAATGACGATCTGCTTGTGGGCATCGTGCAGGGAGTTGAAGGTGTGGAAGAACTCTTCCTGCGTGGACTCCTTGCCCGCGATGAACTGGATATCGTCCACCAGCAAAAGGTCTGCCACGCGGTACTTCATGCGGAAGTCCTCGGTGCTGCCGGCGCGGATAGCGGCGATCAGCTCGTTGGTGAACTGCTCGCAGGTGACATACATGATGACGAAATCGGGGTGGGTGCGCTTGATCTCGGTCTGGATGGCGGTCAGCAGATGGGTCTTGCCCAGACCGGAGCCACCGTAGATGAACAGGGGGTTATACGCCCCGGAGGGGTTTGCCGCCACAGCCTGCGCAGCAGCAAACGCAAACTGGTTGGACGGCCCCTTGATGAAGTTTTCAAACGTGAACTCGTAGTTGCCCTGCGGGGAGGCGGGGTTTGCCTCGTACTGCTGGGCCAGCACTACTTCGTGGGGCGGGGTGCTGGGCACCACAAGGGTGATGTCCACATCAAAGCCCAGCACGGACTTGAAGGCCTCTTTGAGCAGGCCAAGGTACCGGTCGGTGACGATCTTGCAGATAAAATCGTTGCGCACCGACAGGGTGATATGGCTGGAGTCCTCAAAGCTGATGGGCTCCAACCCGTCGATATAGAGATTGTACGTTGGCTCGGCCATCTGCGCCTTGCAGTACATCTGGGCCGCTTCTAAAACGTCCTTGAAAGAATCCATAAAACATCCACTCCATTGAATCGGTCGAAGTTTTCAACAATGCTGCTGATACCATGTTAGTATACCACAAAAATCTCCCTGCGTCTATATTACTATAATGTAATTTATAATACATAAGATAAGCCCCCGCAGCGCCCTTGTGGAAACACGCCCAAAAGACCACAATATCTGGTAGAAAAAAGTTTTCCACAGCAAAATGGTGAAAAAGTTGAAAAGCTTTTAACAGAAAAATCAGAAAAAAGTTTGCAGAAAACTGCAAAAAATGCTTGACAGAACGTCATACTATGCGATATACTGTTGAATTGCAAGCCTGTCCCCAATCTGGGACCGATCAAGACCCCATACCGGGGATAAGTTTTTACGGAGGATACAACCATGAAGAGAACTTTTCAGCCCAAGAAGCGTCAGCGCAAGGAAGTTCATGGCTTTCTGACCCGCATGAGCACCAAGAACGGCCGTAAGGTCATCAATGCTCGCCGTGCAAAGGGCCGCAAGAGCCTGACTGTCTGATCTCTGCCTTGCAGGTGAGATCCGGCGCAGAAATGAATATGCGCACAAAAGACCGCTGATATCCCATTGGCGGTCTTATTTTTTACCCGTCAAAAGTTTTTTCGTAAAAATGCCCGGATGGGCTTTTAAACTGCAAAAATTTTTGATATACTGGCTAAAGAGTGCACCTATGTGCACCCGGACGAAAGGAGGTGCCGATGTTATGCGTTATCGTCCGATCCGCCGCAACAGCGAGTTTGGCCGTGTGTACGCCCGCGGCAAGTCCTATGTGAACCCGGCACTGGTGCTGTATGTGCTCAAGACCCGGGGCCGCAACACCCGGGTGGGCCTGACCGCCACCAAAAAGATCGGCCACGCCGTGCAGCGCAACCGCGCCCGCCGCGTGATGAAGGCTGCGATTGATGAGCATCTGGATTACAATATCGGCGGCTACGATCTGATCTTCGTGGCCCGGGGCATGACCCCCAAACTGAAAAGCTGGCAGCTGAGTAGCGTTGTGGCAAAGCTGTTTGCACAGGCCGGTCTGCCGGATAAGGCAAAGCGCCCGGACGCAAAGCCGCCCGCCACCGTGCCCCCTGCCCGCAAACAAAAGCCGGAGTCCCGCGCGTGAACCGGCTGCAAATGCTCTGCCGCAGGGCGCTGTGCGTGCCCATCCGCATCTACCAGTATACCCTCAGCCCATGGATCGGCCGCAGCTGCCGGTTTTCGCCCAGCTGCAGCAACTACACCATGCAGGCCATCCTGACCCACGGCTGTGTAAAAGGCATTTTGCTCGGCGCATGGCGCATTGCCCGGTGCAATCCGCTGGGCAAGTGGGGCTACGACCCCGTGCCGCCGCCCGGCCGCTGGCAAAGCCCCGCCCGCAACTTGCAGCCCGCAAAGCTGTTTGAAAAGCGGCACAGGGGATAAAACATTCTCATTGTACTTCAAATTTCAGCAACGAGCCTTGAAACTTGGCCTCCCCTTTGGGGGAGCTGGCGCGGGAGCGCCTGAGAGGGCGAGCCTGCTAACCATGGAGATGTCGGACTATCTTTTAATTTCGCTTCTTGTGACGCGCTGCACTGTGGGCAGCGTGTCCTACGATAAAAAATAATGCGTCCCGGGCCACAGCCGGGGCAGAATGGACAAAGGTATGAACTTCTTTTACATCCTGAGCGGTCCTCTCGGCTATGTCATGGAGTGGATCTACAAGCTGCTGCCGAACTACGGCTGGGACATCATCCTCTTCACCCTGCTCATCAACATCGTCAAGATCCCCCTGCAGACCAGCCAGCAGAAGAGCATGGCGAAAATGTCTGCTTTCCAGCCCATGATCGCGGAGATCCAGACCAAGTACAAGAACAAGCCTGAAAAGCAGCAGGAAGAGCTGATGAAGCTGCAGCAGGACTTTGGCTATAAGCCCACGGCCGGCTGCATGCCCATGCTGCTGAATTTCCTTGTTATGTTCGGCGTTATCGGCGTGGTGTATAACCCGCTGGAGCGTATTTTCCACATCAGCGCCGCTGCACTTGCCAGCGCAGGCGAGGCTATGACCGCCGCCGGCATCTCCTTTACCGCCATCACCCGCGATACCAACATCATCGCCGAGGTGGTTGCCGGCAACAGCGGCGTGCTGGGCTGCTTTACCGCACAGCAGATCGCTACCATCACCGAGTTCAGCCAGCACATGAACTTCTTTGGCATCGACCTGACCCGCATCCCGAAGCTGGGTCTTTCTCTGGATCTCGTGCTGCCGCTGCTGTCGGTCATCACCATGTTCCTGTCCACCCATATCAGCATGAAGGCCTCCGGCCAGCAGATGCAGGGCAGCATGAAGCTGACCATGTATATGATGCCGCTGATGTACCTGTTCTTCTGCTTTACCTACCCGCTGGCATTCTCTCTGTACTACGTCATTTCCAACATCGTCATGACCGCACAGACCCAGGTTATGCGCAAGTTCTACGACCCCGAGAAGATGCGCAAGGAAGTGGAAGCGGAGATCGCCGCCAAGCGCAAGCAGGAAAAGCGCGGCGTGAAGAACACCACCATCACGGTGACCGACCCCAAGACCGGCAAGAGCGTGGAAAAGAACCTTTCCGCCAGCGAGATGAACAAGCGCCGGCTGGAGTATGCCCGTCAGCTGGACGCCGAGCGCTACAAGGACGAGCGCACCGTGCCGCTGAGCGAGCTTGACAAGCAGGATAAACAGTAACAAGGGAGGTAAACGGTTATGATCCGTACACAGGAATCCACCGGCAAGACGGTGGACGAAGCCTTTGCCAAGGCCTGCGCCCTGCTGGGTGTTCAGGCTGAGGATGAGAATGTCAGCCGTGAAGTGCTGGAATATCCCCAGAAGACCGGTTTTCTGGGCTTAAAGACCACCCCCGCCAAGGTGCGCGTGAGCGTGGAACTGCCGGATGCCCCCGCCGCTGTGCCCGCAAAGCCGGTGGAGGTTGTGGCAGAGCAGCCTGTTGAGACTGCCGCTCCCGTGCAGGAGACTGCCCCCGTGGCAGAGGAAGTTCCCGCTGCTGTGGAAGAGCCTGCCGCTCCCGCCGCAGAGCAGCCCGCCGAAGCTGCCGAGGAGGCAGAAGAGGTGGAAGTGCCCATCGTCATCGAGGAGAACGCCAAGGTGAAGGCCGCCGTGGACTATCTGCGGGAGGTCATCACCCTGATGGGCGTGGAGAACGTGACCTTCAGCGCCGTGCAGAAGGGCGAAGCCACCATCATCCGTCTGGACGGTGAAAAGCTGGGCGCCCTCATCGGCCGCCGTGGCGAGACCATGGAGAGCCTGTCCTATCTGGCAAGCCTTGTGGCAAACCGTCTGGAGGGCGATTACATCAAGCTGGGTCTGGACGTTGCCGGCTACCGCGACAAGCGCGAGAGCGACCTGACCGCACTGGCACAGCGCATTGGTGCCAAGGTGCGCAAGACCGGTCGCAGCTTTGCCATGGAGCCCATGAACCCCTACGAGCGCCGCATCATCCACTCTGCCATCAGCAAGATGGAGGGTGTGCGCAGCGAGAGCAAGGGCGAGGGCCGTGACCGCCGCGTGGTCATCTACTCCACCGCACCGGATGCTCAGACTGAGAATACCTACGGCGAGCGCCGTGGCCGTGGCGGCAACCGGAATGGCCGCCGTCCCGGCGGCAACCGCAACGGCGGTTATCGCGGCGAGCGCCGCAGCAATGGCGGCTACCGTGGCAGCCGCAGCGGTGCACCCCGCGGCCCGCGTCCCTCCGGTGTGCCGGAGCGCACCTACGCCCCCCGCGACGCCGAGAGTGCAGCACCCGTAGCACCCAAGCGCACCGAGCGCGTGGACGATTTTGCAGATTTCAGTTTCGGCAAGATCGAGCTGTAATAGCGAAAATATTTTTGAAGCAACAGGACCGGACAGCCCGCAGGCTGTCCGGTCCTGTGTTTTTAAAGTCATTCTTCTCAAAATTTGGAGAAACTGCCTGTTTTTTGCCGAAATCTTTCTCTCAAATGGCAATTGTAAAACAATTGGTCAAGGATTTATACTGTAGTCAAGAGCGTTCTGTTCGTGAAGAACAGACAGAATGATAGAAAGAGAGGTAATCGACTATGTCCCAGAGCAAGATTTCCCGCCGCAGCTTCCTGCGTGGTGCAGGGGCATCCGCGACCATCGCAGCCGCCAGCTGCCTGGCACCCTCTGCAGCCGCCTGTGACATCAAGTCCCTGTGGAGCATGGATCTGCAGATCCTTGCCACCAGCGACACCCACGGCAAGTTCGACCCCTGGGATTACGCCGCCAACAAGGCAGATGCTTCCGGCAGCGTGGCCCAGCAAGCGACCGCCATCAAGCAGTGCCGCACCCGGAACACGCTGGTGGTGGATGCAGGCGATACCATTCAGGCCAACTCCGCAGAGCTGTTCCTGAACGATGACCTGCATCCCATGATCGCTGCCATGAATGCCATCGGCTATGATATCTGGACCACCGGCAACCATGAGTACAACTACGGCATGGATGTGCTGAAAAAGGTCATGGGACAGCAGAAGGCCAAGGTGCTCACCGGCAACGTTTACGCACCGGATGGCACCCCGCTGGCCGACGGCTACACCATCATCAAAAAGGGCACCGTCAAGATCGGCGTCATTGGCATGGTCACCCCCAACATCATCCGCTGGGATGCCAAGAATCTGGAGGGCTGGAAGGTCACCAACCCTGTGGACGAGAGCCGCAAGATCATCGATAAGATCAAGGATCAGGTGGATGTGCTGATCGGCGTCATGCACATGGATACCGAGAACGAGTACGGCGTCTATGGCTCCGGCGTCACCGATCTGGCAAATGCCTGCCCCGAGTTCGACGTCATCGTGGGCGGCCACGGCCACAGGAGCATCCCCAACATGATGATCAACAACGTGCTGGTGGTGGAGAACAAGAACGCCGGTGCCACCCTGTCCGAGATCCACGTCTATCTGGAGCGCCAGCTGGACGGCAAGTGGAAGGTCGTGAACCGCACCTCGGAGAACCTGCAGATCAAGGAGTACGAACCCGATCCGGAGCTGACCGCTCTGCTGGCTCCCTACGACACCCGCGCCAAGGAAGACGCTGTCACCCCCATCGGCGAGCTGAAGGGCGGCGATCTGGCCCCCGAAAACGAGATCGACTGCCTGCCGCAGGCCATGGTGCAGGACACCGCTCTGCTGGACTTCATCAACGAAGTGCAGATGTACTACACCGGTGCGCAGGTCTCCGCAACGGCCCTGACCTCCATGACCTCCCAGATGCGCGCAGGCACCATCCGCAAGTGCGATATGGCCAGCATCTACACCTACCAGAACACCCTGTACAAGCTGCAGATGACCGGCGAGCAGCTGCGCCGCTTTATGGAGTGGTCCGCAGCCTTCTTCAAGACATGGAAGCCGGATGAAGTGACCATCGCCTTTGACCCCTCGGTGCGCTACTACCTGTACGATGCTTTTGAGGGCGTCAACTACGAGCTGGACGTCTCCAAGGAGCCGGGCCACCGCATCAAGAACCTCAAGTGGCCGAACGGCAAGGCCGTGAAGGACACCGACACCTTTGTTGTGGCAGTGAACAACTACCGTGCCACCACCCAGCTGCTGACGGCTGCGGACATCTTCCTGCCCGGTGAGGATCTGCCCAAGCTGCTGGAGATCGATGTGCGCGGCGATGTGGGCGGCATCCGCGAGCTGCTGGGCGAGTACATCCGCACCGTGAAGGGCGGCACCATCGAGCCGCACGTGAACAACAACTGGAAGATCGTGGGCAACAACTGGAAGGCCGCCGATCACCAGAAGGCTGTGCAGCTGCTGCGCGAAGGCAAGCTGGCCCTGAATGAGAATGCCGATGCACGCACGCTGCCCGGCAAGGCCATCACCACGGCAGAGATTGCCAAGTTCTAAAAATCAGTTTCCTGTAAAAAGGGGCTTTCCGTGTTGGGACGGAAAGTCCCTTTTTTGTGTGAGAAACGGGCGGATTTTCAACCGTTTCCCGGGAATTGGTTGAAAAAACAGTACCATTCCGCAGCATTTCGTGGTACAATGAAACTGTATTGGTCTCGCTGCTGTGGGCAGATGGGAGCAAGCGGCCAGATCGGGCGCGGAAAGGAAGCCAGAAAAAACCATGCAGGAAGCGACCATTGCAGCAATTGCAACAGCACCGGGTGCAGGCGGCATTGCCGTGGTGCGGCTCTCCGGTGCGGAGAGCTATCAGGTGGCGGCTCGGGTGTTCTGCCCGGCCAACGCCGCAAAAAAAGTTGAACAGGCCAAGGGCTACACCGCACTGTTCGGGCATTTTGTGGACAGGGAAGAAGCCTTTGACGAGGGCGTTGCCCTGTTTTTCCGTGCGCCCCACAGCTACACCGGTGAGGACGTGGTGGAGCTTTCCTGCCATGGCGGAAATGCGGTGGCGCGGCGGCTGGTGGAAGCCTGTCTTGCCGCCGGTGCGCAGCCTGCCGCTCCCGGCGAGTATACCCGCCGTGCCTTTTTGAACGGCAAGCTGGGGCTGACGCAGGCGGAAGCGGTCATGGACCTGATCTCGGCAGACGGGCGGCAGGGGGCAGCACTGGCCAATGCCGCGCTGGGCGGTGCGCTGGCGAAAAAGATCAACGCCCAGAAAGCCCAGCTGACCGCCCTGCAGGCGCATCTTGCCGCTTGGGTGGACTTCCCGGAGGAGGATGTGCCGGAGCTGGACCCCGCCCATCTGCGCACCGTGCTGGGCGCAGTGCGGGAGGAACTGGACGGCCTCATCCGCAGCTACGATGCCGGTGCGGTACTGCGCGAGGGTGTGGACTGCGCCATCGTGGGACGCCCCAACGCGGGCAAGTCCACCTTGCTGAACCTGCTGGCAGGCTTCGACCGTGCCATCGTCACCCCGGTGGCGGGCACCACCCGCGATGTGGTGGAGCAGGCGGTGCAGCTGGGGGATATCCGGCTGAACCTCTTTGACACCGCCGGTCTGCGGGAGACCGAGGACGCTATTGAAGCAGAGGGTATCCGCCGCAGCTGGAAAAAGCTGGAAGAAGCCGGGCTGATCTTGGCTGTCTTTGACGGCTCCGAGCCGCCCAGCCGGGAGGACTTGGCGCTGGCACAGCGCTGCGCGGGTCGTCCCGCCATCGCCCTTGTGAACAAGGAGGACAAGCCCACTCAGTTCGATGCAGAGCTCATCGCCCCCTATTTTGCCATGGTGCTGCCGGTCTGCTGCCGGGAAGAGGGGAGCCGCAAGGTCATCGCCGCTGCGGTGGCGCGGCTGCTGGGCACGGGCAGCATTGACCCCCATGCCGCCAGCCTGTCCGGGCAGCGGCAGCTTTCCGCTGCCCTCCGCGCCCGGGACGCCGTAGCCGGTGCACTGGATGCCGCCGCCGGCGGCTTTGGACTGGACGCCGTTTCGGTCTGCGTGGATGACGCACTGGACGCCCTCTGTGACCTGACCGGCGAAAACGCCTCGGAAGCCGTCATCGAACAGGTGTTCGAGCGGTTCTGTGTGGGGAAATAAGGGCGGGAATGTTCTCTTTTGACACCAAAAGAGAACCAGAAAAGTGCCAGCGATTTCGACGCG
>ERZ506929.1030-NODE-1030-length-9978-cov-3.550136_pt1 | contig 9978 bp, 9 predicted proteins | sample MGYA00513173_ERZ506929 | MGnify/ENA metagenome assembly ERZ506929 | reverse complement strand
CAATATTCGTACCTTTTTTCCAATTAAATTCTTATGATTACTATCGATGATTCTAGCCATAGATTAGCCTCCTCTGTCTTGTAATAAGACATCTTCAATGCTATACTATTTAATAAAATAGTATGTCCTGTGAGAGGACAAAATATGGATTTGAGAGACAAAATATGTCCAATAAAAACATGTTAAATTTATTGAAAATGACAGTATGTGTCCATGGTATCATATATACTAGAAGAAAAAGAGGTAGGGAGAAAAAATATGGATAAATCATCGGATGCAAAATCGGAAAGAATACTATCAATCTATTCCAGATTACGACAAGGCAAAGTGATATATAAGGCAGAAGAAAGTCTGCATTTTGATGTGGCACAAAGAACAATACAAAGAGATATTGCTGATATTCAATGTTTCTTAAATAACAAGAATTCAGAAACCGGAGAGATTCAAGAGATTGTGTTTGACAGACAATCAGGCGGATATCGACTGGAAACAAAATTGCAGAATTGTTTGACAGGAAGTGAATTATTAGCGGTATGTAAAGTGCTATTGGAAAGCCGTTCACTTGTAAAAGAAGAAATGTTTCCAATTATCAATAAATTAATCAATACTTGTAGTGACGAGAAACAGAAGAAACTTGTAAAAGAGTATATAGGAAATGAAATGCATCATTACATAGAGCTTCAACATCATGAAAATCTATTGAATAAATTATGGATATTGGAAGGCGCGATAAAGAAACAGAGTTATATCGAGGTGGAGTATCAGCGAGTTAACAATAAGAAATTAGTGAAACGCAGATTAAAGCCGGTAGGAATTATGTTTTCAGAGTTTTATTTCTATTTAACGGCGTATATCGAGGATATCGATAAAGAGGAGCATTTTTCGAATCCGAATGATAGTTTCCCGACGATTTATAGGGTGGATAGGATTGAAAATATGGCTATTTTAGAGGAAAGATTCAATATACCGTATACAGAAAGATTTGAGGAAGGAGAATTTCGGAAACGGGTTCAGTTTATGTATGGCGGAAAGTTAGAAAAAGTAAAAATAAAATGTGCGGAGGAAAAAGTGGAAGCGGTGCTGGATCGGTTGCCAACAGCAGAAATTATCAGGAAAGAAGGAGATGCGTATATTATGAAAGCAGAAGTATTCGGAAAAGGAGTGGAACTGTGGTTAAAAGGTCAGAAACAATTGGAAATTATAGAAAATAGAATTGTTTAAAAGGTATGTGATAAAATTTAGAAAGAAGAAAAGTATGGGAAAAGATACACAAAAGCAAGAAAATATGATAAGTCCCCAATTTTTCCCAGATGGAATTAAAGTGGATGAAGAGAGTATTTTTCCAATGACAGTTGTAGCAACAATGTCAAGCGGAAAGAGTACGATGATAAATGCATTACTTGGAAAAGAAGTGTTACCAAGTAAAAATATGGCATGCACAGCCTTGAAGTATTCAATATTGGACGATGACCAAGATACAAAAGAAATTATTTGTGTAACGAAAACAAATGGAGCGGTTGAAGTCATTGAAGATAATCTACAAGAAGAACTTGAAAAAATAAATCAGAGTCAAAATGTGCTAGAAGTATTTATTCGTTCTCATGTGAATGGTGTGTTGAATACAGATAAAACATTATTGATTATCGATACGCCGGGGCCTAATAATGCGAGAAATATTTCACATAAAGAAGTATTACATGAAACGCTAGAGAACATCAAAGGTGGATTGATTTTATATATTTTAAATGCGTCACAGTTGGGAATAGAAGATGATTTTGAACTTTTGCAAATAGTAAGAAAAAGAATGGAAACAAATCCCGAGTTAAAGATACTTTTTGTAGTGAATAAAATTGACTTGTTGGATGAAAAATATGACTCTTTGGAACTATGCGTAAAAGAAGCAAAGAAATATGTAGCTGATTGTGGATTTAAGGATATAAACATTATTCCAGTTTCTGCTGCAGCGGCGTTAGTGTTAAAAAAAGTGTTAAACCAAGAGAAATTAACAAGAAAAGAAAGAATTGATTTTACAAGATATTACGATATATATGAATCTAAAGATTATAATATGAAAAAATTTTCTATTACAGAAGATTTTCAAAATCAGTATGAAGACATAGAAGTTGCAGGAATGAAGATTAGAGTTGGCGATTTAAATCAAGCGATAGAAAATACAGGTATTAAATTAATAGAAGAATATATCCAGAAAAATCAAATAATGAGCAGTAAAAGAAGTAAGAATACGATAAAAGTTAAGATGAAATAGGAGAAACAATTATGACAAAGTTTTCGATAGAATATAATCCATATTTAGTAGAATGCATATTCAAGGAGAATGGAAGAGTTTTAAACGAAAAAAACAGCAAAATAGGGTCAAAATCTGATACACGTTTGCAAGCACTGCTAGGAAAAGGGCCGAATTGGAATGGGTTATTGGAAGAAATTGTAGCAATGTGTGATGATAATGAAGTAGAAATTTCTTTTAAAGGAAGAAAGATGGATTTTGATGACCTAAAATATGCAACGGATAAGTATACTGGTGAATCAAAGCTACATTTACAATTTGAAGAAACTAGTAATGAAGCAGATATTCTTAAAGAATTAGATACAATTTTTGAAGAGATAAAAGAATCAGATATTCCAGAATTTAAAAGAAAAAATGAAGATGGAAAAGACATATTTGATGCATATGAGGAAGTAAAAAGAGGAATTTTTGAAGTAAATGTTATTGCAACAATGAGTAGCGGAAAATCTACATTGATAAATTCACTGTTACATACAGAGCTTCTTCCTTCTAAAAATCAAGCTTGTACAGCAACAATAGCAGAGATTCTAGATAATGATGAAATGGAAGAATTTGAGGCTGAATGTTATGACAAGAATGACCAGTATATCGAAAAATATGGCAGAAAAGTAGTCGGAGCAGAAGATCTGCGTACATATAACGCAGATGAGGAAGTTAGGACTATTTGTATAGAAGGAAACATACCGGCTGTGTCAAGTAATAAAATAAAGTTATGCTTAAAAGACACACCTGGACCAAATAATTCTAGAAATAAGAATCATGAAAGATTAACCCGTTTTATGATAAAAGAAACAAATGCAGTAGTATTGTATGTAATAAATGCAACACAGCTTGGAATTGATGATGATAAAGAGTTATTAAAAGAAATTTCAAGTGAAATGAAGAAGACAGGAAAACAGTCTAAAGATAGGTTTATTTTTGTAATTAATAAATGCGATGCGTTAGATGAAGAAAAAGGAGAAACTGTTGATTCTATATTGGATGAGGTGAGGGAGTATTTAAAAGGTTTTGATATTATTGATCCTATTTTGATTCCTACCAGTGCACAAATGGCATTGGTAATTAGAAAAGAACAAAAAGGTGAAAAGTTGTCCAGAAAAGAACGAAGTGATTTGGGCACAGTAGATGACTGGATTGAGACAGAATATTTACATTATGAACAATATGCGACTTTAACACCGAGCGTGAGGGATTATCTTGAAAAGAAAGTAGAAGAATATCATAAAGATGAAGAACAGTGGGAGTTGGAAGCTTTAATACATACAGGGGTTCCAGCAGTGGAACAGACAATTAGTGAGTATGTAGATAAATATGCTTATCCTATGAAGATAAAAGATTCGGTAAAAGAAATTATTGTACTTTTAGATGAATTAAATATGAAAGGCTCTTTTGATAAACTTATTGCAGGAGATGAGAAAAAGTTAGAGAAAGTGCGAAATCAGATTACAGAGGCATTGATAAAACATGATAGTAGCAAAAGTGTTTATGAGACATACAAGAAAGAATTGATAAATTTCTCTTTGGATTCCACTTGCGATGATCAACAATACATAGTGGAACAAGAATTATCGCAAATGGTTAAAAAATACGATAGAGTAAAATGGGTAAATAGAGTTGAAGCGGACAGATTGATAAATGAATTTCAAGGTAAATTAGAGAAATATCAAAGAGAATGTGAGAGTGCTATAAATAGGCAAATTGAAGAAGAGATATTTAAAAAGTGTACTGAACAATTAGAAGAGTATAGATATGTTATAAGAACAATACTGGAAGATATAGAAATTGATGGCTATGATTTTGAAAAGTTAGATTCATTTCAAAAAATTAAAATCAACAATATAGGGGATATAAAAAGTAAAAATACGAGGCAACATTACAAGGAAGAAACCAGAAAGAAAAATAATCCGGAAAGAGAAGGTTTTTTGGGACATTTCAAATTTTGGGAACCAAGAGAAATTTCTTATACTGTATCTGTCAAGGATGGAGAAGAGATTAATGTCAAACAAGTATCAGTTGACATTATGAATGCATTTACAGAAAGTATAAAGGATAATATAGCCAAGCTGTTTGCAGAGGCAAATAAACAGGTGTCAAGCTATAAGAACATCTTTGTGAAAAATATTGATTCACTAAACAATGAAATTACAAAAATATTGAATGAATTGGATGAACAAACAAAGACAGAGGAAAGCATTAAATTGAGAGTGGATAACAATAAAGAAATGTTATGTTGGGTAATGACAATGGAAGAAAAAATAAGAACATTACTGGAATTTTAAAGGAGGAATGAACATTATGGAACATTATGAATCAATCGAAAAAGGAATAGCGGAATGTGATGTGAAAAAGTTAAGAACTGCAATTGCAAGTATAAGTTATACGTGCAGAGACTTCTCAGATGGAGAATTTGATAAAGTAGTGAAATATGTTGAATCCAAAGGAATAAAACTTAAAGATGATCAATTGGTAGGAAATCCAACGATATCAAGTCAAAAAAATGTATATACAGAAGATGATTTCACAAGAGCAGTATATGAATTGAAAAAAAATTTCTGTGATGAAAGAATTGAAGATGTAAAAAAAATTGGCAAGAGTCTTTATGGAAATAGAAAAGAAAAAGTAGTGAAACAAGCACCTGATATTCAAGAAAAATCAAATAGAATTTACCCAAAAGTACAAGACCATCAGAACGAGAAAAACAAAATAATGTTTGCTGTACTGGTGGTAATTATCATAGTAATTCTAATAATTTGTATATTGGCACTACAGAAAAAATAGAAAAGCGTAAATTATTACAAGCAAACGAAGATAGAAACTTTATGAGTAATATAGAAAAAAGGTTTCGATGTGAAAAGGTAAACGGATGGTGTGAAAAAGAGCAGTGTACCGAGTATAATACATGCGAAAAAGAGGCAAAAATAAAATTTGAAGAATGGAAAAAGAAATATCAAAACGAAAATCGAGAAACATTAGAACTGTTATGTCAGGGAGAAGTATAGATGGAAATGAATGAAATTGAAGTGCGTGATATGAATAAATTAGTAGCTTCATTAAATTTGGCAAAAGAAGTAATTACTAAGGAATACTTATATAAGTTAAGTGAATATGAGGTGGCAGAAATTCCAGAAGAATTAAAAGCATTAGATATTTCTGATTATACCAGAATTTATAAGTTTACGAAGATGGTATCGGACAAAAAAGAAAGTGTAATTGATAAATTGGTAACGGTTATAAACGCGGCATACTCAAGTAATGCAACAGTTGTTACACTTATAGAGGGACATCCCGATTCAACGGACTATTATCTGGGAGTAATAAATAAAGAAATTAATCAGAATAACTATAATATTCAAACACAAGGAGAAACTTTCAGAGGAGTGCTTACAGGAAATTTCCCTGGAGTCGAAATTGAACAGGTTAAAGGAGAAAACAAACGACTTTTATTAAAAAATGTATTTACATATAATTATATAACCGCTATTTCCGGAATTGCATCAGTCAGAAATGAAAAGAATACAACATATGAAAAATTTGTTCAGGGAATTGAACATTTGGTAGATTCACTTGAAGGAAGAGAATATAGCGTGGTTGTTCTTGCAGACCCGGTTAGTACAGAAGAAATTGAAGCTGCAAAATTGGGGTATGAAACTCTTTATACACAGTTGTCTCCATTTTTGAAAATGTCAGTTAGTTTTAATGAGTCGGAAACTGTTACATTAACCCAGTCGCAAACGAAAGGAATAACAGAGTCTATTGGCGAAAGTACTTCTATGACTCAGAATTATTCAGAAACAAGTGGGTGGAGTGCAGGAACAAGTAAAAGCACTAGTACAAATAAAAATAAAGGTCAATTAGTCGGAGCAATTGCGGGAGCAGGAGTTGGAACAGCGGCTGCAATAGCGACAGCAGGAACTGCAACAGTTGCGGTACCAAAAGCAGTATTTGTTGGAAGTCAACTTGGAAGCCAGATAGGAGGAGCTTTGATTGGCTCGGAAGGAAAGTCAAAAGGAGAAACATTCGCACAGAATAAAAGCGCAACGAAATCTTCTGGTATTACGACATCTAATAATAGCTCAAGAGCAGAACAGAAGAGTGATACAGAAAGTGAAGCGGAAGGTAAGAGTCATGGAAGAACGATGCAGATTTCCAATGAAAATAAAACAGTAAAAAATTTGCTGGGGAAAATTGATAAAAATATTGAACGTTTGGAAAAATGTGAAGCATATGGGGCGTTCAATTGTGCCGCATACGTTATCTCGTCAGATCCGGAAACAAATGCAATTGTATCCAGTAGTTATAACGCACTGATGCGGGGAGATAGTTCGGCATTACAGGCATCACACATTAATAATTGGAATGCAAATGAGTATCAGGGACAAAAAGTGAAAGAATACCTTAGCAAATATTCACATCCATTGTTTAGAAGCCCACAAAATAATACTTTATTGTTTAGTCCGGCGGTTCTTACTAATGCGTATGAGCTGTCAGTAAATATCGGATTTCCAAAGAAATCTATCAGTGGCCTCCCTGTATATGAGACAACATCTTTTGGAAGAAATGTTTTTGAGACAAATACTTCCAAAAAGAATGAAGCAAAGATAGAATTGGGAAAAATCTACCATATGGGAGCAAAACAGGATGTAGATGTACAACTCAATTTGAAGAGTCTGGCAATGCATACTTTTGTTACTGGTTCGACTGGTTCTGGAAAATCAAATACAGTTTATCAGATGCTGAGGGAGTTGGAAAAACAGAATGTACGATATCTTGTAATAGAACCGGCTAAAGGCGAGTATAAACATGTTTTTGGAAATAAACATGCGAATGTATACGGAACCAATCCATATATATCACCATTGTTGAAGATAAATCCATTTAAATTTCCGAAAGGAATTCATGTCCTAGAGCATATTGACAGACTAATTGAGATATTTAATGTATGTTGGCCAATGTATGCCGCAATGCCTGCAGTTTTAAAAGATTCGGTTGAGAGAGCGTACATAGATGCAGGATGGGATTTAGAAACATCAAAAAATAAATATTCTGAAGATTTGTTCCCTACATTTTCAGACGTACTTAGTGAATTAACCAAGGTAATTAGTGAGTCCAGTTTTTCGCAGGAAGTAAAAGATAATTATATTGGCTCACTGGCTACCCGAGTAAAGTCATTGACAAATGGAATTTATGGAAGAATTTTTGATAATAGAGAATTGGGAGATAAAAAGCTGTTTGATGAAAATGTAATTGTGGATTTGAGTCGAGTAGGTTCAGTAGAAACAAAGTCTATGATTATGGGAATTCTTGTTATGAGGCTTCAAGAATATCGAATGATATCAGGAGATATGAATACAGATTTGAAACATGTAACAATACTTGAAGAGGCTCATAATCTTTTGAAAAAAACTTCTACAGAACAAAGCAGTGAATCTTCAAATTTACTTGGAAAATCAGTAGAAATGTTATCCAATGCTATTGCAGAAGTGAGAACATATGGTGAAGGATTTATTATTGCAGATCAGGCACCGGGACTTTTGGACAGAAGTGTAATCCGTAATACAAACACAAAAATTATAATGCGATTACCGGATGAAGAAGACAGAAAACTTGTTGGCAAAGCGGCGAATCTGTCAGAAGAACAAATAAAAGAATTAGCAAAACTTCCAACAGGAGTAGCTGCTGTCTATCAAAATAATTGGCTTGAACCGGTCTTGTGTCAGGTGTATTATGAGAAGTGTGAAGGTGTATATGAATCAAAAGTTTCTGAAGAAACTTTTGATGATGAGTCTACAAAAAAGATGATTTTAAGACTGCTTGATAAGGTAGCTGGTGAAAGACTAGATTTGAATATGGAGGAACTGAGAGAAGAAGTTGTGAAAGCAGTTTTACCGACGGAACTCAAGACAAGGATGATTAAATTGTTTCAACAAAATGGAACTGTTGAATTAAAAGATATTAGTTCTGTTATGTATGATTTGATAGTTACTCCGAAGATGGAGAAAGAAGCTTCGGAAGCAGAATCAATAGATGAATGGAAAAATGCGTTTCTTTATTCAGAAAATTCAAAAGTAGCCGATTTAGATGAAGCAAATCAAAATCAAATTATAGAGTGTATTCTACGTGCGGAAATAGAACGATATGATAAACCAGATGAATATCTTGAAACATGGTATAGATACAAAAGAGGGGAGGTACTTTGATGTCAGCATTTGAACAGATAAACACAAAAGAAATAAGAGAAATAAAAGATGCTACGGAAGGTATATATGGAAAAGCCATAAAAGCATTTGAAAATAAAATGAATGATGTAAATGCGTTAAGGCGCATTACGACAATTAATGAAGATCTTGAGGGGAAAAAATGTCCAGAAACAGATGTTGAATACAAAAGGAAAGTAATAACATTGAATGGAGAAAAAATAGAAGGAGTATTTCCAGAATTCCCAAGTGCTTTTGATACTCAATTGCCAAAAGAATTATGGAAAGCATCAGATGTAGAGCAGTTTAGATATTGTACACAAAAATTGAAAGAAAGAATAGAAAGAGATCCAGAGTTTGCAAAACAGTTTACCCCAAGACAAATTGAACAGATTAAAGCAGGAGCACCGAGAATATCAGGATTGACATGGCATCACACAGAGGTGCCGGGGAAAATGCAGCTTGTTGATTCAAGTTTACATGAAAAATGCAGACATACAGGAGGAAGAAGTGTTTGGGGCGGAGGCTCAGAGTGTCGATAGGAGGAAAAATAATGAAGTGGAATTTTAAAATTGATTTATCAGATATTCATGTTTTTGACAAAATTGAAAAAAAGAGAGGTATTATCATACCAGAAAATTTAAAAAAATTAATTATAGAGGGAAATGCGGCTACACCAGAAAAATATAAATTTATGGTAGGAACTTCAGAACGTGTATTTGGGGCTGTGTTATCATTCAATGAAGATGAAGAATACGATACGGTTTTTACAGCATTGGATACAGTTGATAATAAAGAGTTGCTCCCATTTGGAATTGATCCATTTGGAAATTATATTTGTTTGAATTTGAAAACGAATGAGGTTGTATTCTGGGATCATGAAGTTGGAGCAACAGCAACGACAGGAAAGACACTTGATAAATTTATAGAAGAATTATATTAAGTAAAAATAGATATCAAGAAGATGGAACCTATGACCATATCAGCATATGATGGATGTTATCTGGACAGTATGATAAAGAAGCACAGATATCTTTTTAAGCTGATCGGGCGCTATTGTGAGGACAATGCATTCGATATAATTGACCGGTATTTATGCTGTGAATACAGAAAGCGAATGGATGAGGGAAACCCATTATATCTCAATAAGACACCAAAACAGATTCTTGGAGAAATGGGAATTGAGGTAGGTCTTGTATCGGATATCAGCGAGATATACGATGAATTCATTTTAGCTTGGATGGCAGATATCTATACTTATATGCAGTGGAAATATGCAATCCCATCTGCTAAGATTGGAGAAAAGATAAAAGCGAAAGATTTATATCATAAGTATAATCCACTACATGAAGCTTCACTGGAAAATGCGGTGGAGAAATTAAAGAAGATAATTTTGTACCAAAGGAAGACTAATTGTAACTATATTATAACTAGAATTAGTGCAAAGAGAAAGGAACACAACAAGAGTGAGTAATTTAG
>ERZ506929.1027-NODE-1027-length-9986-cov-4.218306_pt1 | contig 9986 bp, 4 predicted proteins | sample MGYA00513173_ERZ506929 | MGnify/ENA metagenome assembly ERZ506929 | reverse complement strand
TGGCTGGGGTCTTTTCTGTTGGTCAGCGGGCTGACCTGCATTTTGATGGGCATTCAGGTTATCGGAAACGAATCGGAAATGCTTGTCATCGGGCTGATTGTTTCAGGAATCATTCTGTGCTTTTGTTTGGTGCAGGCAGAAAAGAAAGCAATCGATCCCGTTATGCCGCTGCATATTTTCAAAGATCGGCTTTTGGTTTTGGATTTTGCCTTGTTTGCGGTCATCTGGGGGGCTTCGATTGCGTTCAACACGTACATTCCGCTGTGGGCACAGGGGCTGCTTGGACTGAGCGCTTTGATGGGCGGTCTGACGCAGATTCCGGCCTCGGTCTTTGATTTTGCCGGTTCCCAGCTTTCGGCTTCGATTCGCGAGCGATGGTCTTTTGCAAGTGCGGTCAATCTCGGAATTTTATCCTTGGCCGTTGCGGAATTCGGCCTGCTTGTTGCAAAATCCAGTGCTTCGTTTGTGTTTCTGTGCATCGTTGCGGCTTTTGGCGGGTTTTCGGTCGGTCTGATCTTCAACGTTTTGCAGATCAAGGTTCAGTACGACTCATCCAAGCAGGATATGGCGGTTGCCACGTCATTCAGCTTTTTGATCAGAATCTTGGGTCAAACACTGATGGCATCGATTTACGGCGTGCTGATGAACGTTGCCTTGAATCGTGGAGTCGAACGATCCGGCGGAAAAATCACGCTGGCGATGATGAACAAATTGAGCGATGCGAAATCGTCCAAGAACTTGCCGCAGGAATTGCTGCCGCAGATGCGCGCAATCATGCATTCGGGGATTCAGATTATTATGATGGTTGCGTTGATGCTGTTGGTTCTTGCGTTTTATCTGAACATAAAATGCAAAAAAGCTGAAAAAAAGCCGTCTTAGAAGCAGATGAATTGAAATTTTTACTGATAAAGAGATAATGAGCGCGGCCCAGAATGCTGACTTGTCTTCAGCAATGACTGCGTAAATTGTATTTTTCAGAAGGGTGTTTTACGGTGATGAGGAAAAACACCCTTTTTTAGCGCAAAACAGCTTTTGAATATGCATTTGGTTTGAATTTTTCAAGAAGATATTTTTCAGCTTGTTTAGCGCTGTCAAAAATAGACCGATTTAACGATAAGAGAGGTGATTAGCCATGAAAAAAACAATTGCATCCGCTGCAGCGCTGGCAGCGGCAGTTATCGGAACGGGAACGGTCAATTCGATTGCAAATGCTGACACGATCGAAACGACCGCAAAGAACGAAACAACCGTCAAAAATGACGTCAAAACGTCAAAACAAGCTGCATCAGAAACCCAAAAAGCAAATGCGGCATTGAACTCTGCACAACAGGATTTTAATGAGACGCAGGCTAAAAATGATGCCGATAAAGCTGATTTGAATAAAGCCGAATCAGAAAAGAACCAAGCGGCTACGGCTGTAAAAGATGCTCAGGAAAAGTATGATCATCAAAAACGAAGCGAAGCATCATCGAACCAGATTTCTTCAGCAAAAGGCGATGTTGACAATGCTTCAAAAGAGCTGAATGATGCGCAGTCGAAGGCAGATTCAGCCAAAAAAGATCAAGCCGACAAAGAAAATGCAAAAGATCAGGCTCAAAAGGAGCAGGAGCAGGCCAAATCAGACAAGGACAAGGCTCAAGCAGACGCTGATCAGGCACAAGCGAATAAAGATCAGGCTCAAAAAGAAAATGATGCCTTGAACAAAGGTCAGCTGAATGACAAAAAAGATGAGCTGAATGCAGAAATTTCGGCCAAAAAAGATGAGCAGACCAAAGCAGAAACGGCATTGGACAAGGCAAATCAAGCCAAAAATGATGCCGATAAGCAAAAAGAGGATGCCGTTTCTGAAAATAAGACTGCACAGGGCAATTTAAACGATGCTCAGCAAAAATATGACGCTGCCAAAAAAGATTTTGATGCTGCCGGTCAAAATCAACAAAATGCCCAATCAAAAGCCGATTCGGCCTCACAGGCATATAAGGATGCTTTGGCAAAACTTGAAGGGCTGACGACGGAAAATCTGAACAAGGAACTCGTCAAAGCAAAAGCCGAGCTTGAAAGTGCACAAAAAGATTATGAAAAAACGCTTTCTGAGTATAAAACGCTCGTTTCCGAAAAAGGGCAGGCAGATTCAAAGGCCAAAGAAGCAAAGCAAAAAGCAGATGCCGCCAAGGCTGCATTTGAAAAGATTCAGGCGGAATATGCGGCTAAAAAGAAAGCTTATAATGTTGCCGTTGAGGAGCAAAAACAGGCACAAAACAAACTTGATTCGTTGAAGAAGGGGACGCTCAAAATCAACGTTGACGACTGGAAGAAAGCGGTCAACGGCTGGAAAACCGAAGATGAGCTCCAAAAGATGAGTGCAGCTGAAAAAGCAGCTTATCAAAAGGCGCTTTCAGAATTCCAAAAAAAGTTTTATACGCAGTTTGACAAGGACAATCCGAATCCTTATACGAACAATTATCAGATTTACTACTATTCTGACGGAAGAATCGAGTACAAGATCGTAAACGATTCTTCAAAAAAATTCAGCAGCCTTCAAGACGTTACTCAAGATGACTATGATGAACTGATGATTTATGCGCTGAACCTGATCAACGATGCAAGAAGACAGTGGGGAATCAAGACCGACATGATCTCAATGCGCGTCGATATGAATGCGGCCAAAGACATTGCGCAGAGCTATTCTGATGAAAACTGGAGCATTTGGGACGGCAAGGGACACTATGTTAGCGCGATTACCAAGGCGGCCTTTAAGTATTGGCTGGATGATTACGGCGAAAATTGGGGTTCAGGCCTTTCATTTTATCAAGACGGAAAAAACGTCAACGTGATCAACATCTATAAAAATCGGCCGGAGTATGGGTATTTTACGATGGACATGCTCAAGGGAAACATTTACGGCGATATTATGGGAATGATGTTCGGCGATGCCGGCAGTGCCTGGGGACATTTATATAATTTTATTGATGAAACGAAACGCTGCGTTGGCCTCGGAATCGATTCGATGGGGGCATCGCATTTCTTCATTCATACTGGATACAGCGATGAAACTCCTGACGTGACGCCGATCAAGGGACTTGAAATGGTATCGGTTCAAGCATCGAATACGGCTCTGAGCGAGGCTCAACAAGATTTGGCAAGAGCAAAAGCCAAAGCAGATCAGGCCAAAAGGGAACTTGATGCGGCAGCGGCCAAATTGAGCAGCGCACAAACCGAAAACCAAGCGGCACAAACGGACTATTCAAACGCTGTTGCCAAACAGTCCGCAACGAATGCTGCATTCAAGACGGCACAAGGCAGGCTTGATGCAAGCAGCAAAAAACTGTCCGTTTCAAAAGCGAAAAATACCGAGCTTAAAAGAGAACTTGACAATTTGACCAAAGTTCAAAAGGAACAAGAACAAAAAGTTGAAGCTGCTAAAAATGCAAAAGCGGCTGCAGAACTGGATTTGGCAAAAAGCAAACAGGAAGCAGAAGCGAAGAAAAATGCTTTGACGAAAGCACAGGCTGAGCTGACGGCAGCCAGGACGGCTCAGAAGCTGACGGCTGAAAACTTGAAACAAGCAACGGCAAATGTTGAAGCTGCTGGTCAAAAGGTCAAGCAGGCAGTGGCAAGTCTGGTCGAAATCAAAGCAGAAATCAAGCAGGCTGAAACGGAAATGCAAAAGATTGCTTATGAGATTGCAAATTTTGACGCATTAAAGGAAGCTGCGACAAGCAAGGTCGAGGAAACAAGCAGGGCGCTTGAAGCGGCAAAACAAAAGCTTGAACAAAAAACGGCAATTCTTGAAGAAAAGCAAGCCAGTCTCAAGCAGGCTGAAAGAAATCTCGAACAAGCCAAGGCCGATCTTGATTTTGCCAACAAAGTTCTGGCAGAAAAACAACAAGCGTTAGAATCGGCACAAAACAAGCTCGATGCTTTAGAGAATGCCAACAAGCTTTTGGAAGAAGCGAAAAAGAACCTGGAAAACGCCAAGCAGGAAGCGGCAAACAAACAGCAGGCTTACGAAGCGGCACTCAAAAAATACAACGCAAGCCTGCAGGAATTGGAAAATGCCAAAAAAGTGCTTGCAGATGCAAAGCAAACAGCAGCACAAGCCAATCGCAAGCTGAGCACGAAGCAGCTTGAAGAACTGGTTTCAGCACAGCAGCAAATTTTGCAAAGCGACAATAAAAAAGCATATCCTGCCTTAGGCTCTGAAGAAAATGTGCCCGTTGCAGGATTGGGATTCTTGGCAGTTTTGCTTTCGTTCTTCGGACTGGGAGAAGTCAAAAAGAAGCGCGCATAAATAATTGTGGAGAGGCTGGGAAAAAACTCTGTCTCAAATCGAAAAACCGGATCGATTAATTGCAAATCTGATCCGGTTTTTTTAGTATTCATGCCAATCGACTTCCGTGATGGAAATAAGCAAAATAATTTGGCGTGCTGCGTTATCAAGCACGGAATTTGGCAAGAGATCTGCCGTTTACGGACACATCGATGAAAATGGGGCGTCTGTCCGTAATTGGCCTGCTCGAAAAATGGCGATTACGGACAAAATGGGCGAAAACAGCCGTTTGTCCGTAAAAATTCAGACGTTTCGGACCTGGTTTTACGGACAAATGATCCAAAAACAGTCTTCTGTCCGTAAATCACCAGCATAATGACCAAAAATTTACGGACAAATCACCGGAAAATGCCGGTTTGTCCGTAAAATGCGTTTTGCTTACGGACAAACCATCAAAAATGTGCTCTTTGTCCGTAAATTTGAATGAGATCTTGGCTGAATCGGTTGAGCAGTACTGCTGCTTGAAAAAAGTAGTTTTTATTCATTGGGAATTAAAAGTTCCGGACAAAGTCAGTCGCAAATCGACCGTCTTCGTTCGGCTTTTCGTGAAATTCAAGACAGAAAAGAGACTTTCTCCTAGCCTCTTTTTGGTAGTAAAATCTCCAAAATGATGATATGATTAAAAAAAGATTAAATGAGGCTTGGAGGCAGATCAAATGTGGCTTGCGGTGATTGTTTTAGGCGTTGTTGCAATGTGTCTTTCGATCGGAATCAAGAAGGAGTTTGTCTCAGCCGTGCTTGAAGGGAATCAAGCGATTTTTAAAGATGTTTCGGTTGTTGCCGTAAAAGTCAGTTTGTTTTCGTTGGGGCTGTTGGTTACGCTCGGAGCTTTGATCGAGTTGAGATAAAAAGGATGTTTCACGTGAAACATCCTTTTTTCAGATTATTCTGAATTTGCCGTTTTGCTCAAAAAGCTTGCCCATTTTCAACAACAGGTCTTCCCTGCCCTTTTTAGCAACGAATTGGACACCAAGCGGCAGCCCGTTTGAAGCAACATGAACCGGCAGGCTGATGGCCGGGTTGCCCATGAGATTTGCCTGCTGAGTAAACGGGGTTGCTGCAAGGCTCGGCATGAAGAATTCATAAACCAGGTCGGTCCGCTCTCTTGAAGAAAGCTCAGAGATGCGGCGCATTTTTGCCCGCATTGATTCATTGATGAACTGATGGGAAACTTCAGGTGCCGTCTGAGCCGTTGTCGGGGTCAGGAAGAAACTGTATTTTTCAAGAAAAGCGTCCATGACAAACGCAGCCTGGTCCCAATTTGCGAGCATGCGGCTGTAATCCGTCGCCTTGACGTCCATGCCGGCCTGACAGATGCACCAGCTGATGAGCTCCATGTCATCAATTTTAAGCTTGCGTTCAAGCGCGTTTTCAATGTTTGAAAACATTACGGCTGATTCGACGTCATTGACGAGATAATAGTCCTTGATCAGCTGAGTTCCGTCCAGTTTCGGTTCGGTTTCTTCAATTTCAAAACCTTGCTCTTCCAGAAAATTCACGGCTGAAAGAACTGCCTGCTTTGCAGCTTCTGAAACCTTCGTCTGAACGGGCGAATTCAATGAAAAGGCAACTTTGCGGTTTTTTGGCAACTGATCTTCAAGATTGAAGGAAAGCAGCGGGGTCTGAAACGGAGCCGGTGGTTGAACCGTTTGAACGGCGGCAAGCAGGCTGGCTGTGTCTCTGATCGAACGCGTTATGGCAAACGAGACGGATGCTCCCTGCCATCCGCGCCATGAAGAAGGGCCGACCGGAGTTCTGCCGCGCGTCGGTTTCAGTCCGATCAAGCCGGTAAACGATGCCGGAATTCTGATTGAGCCGCCGCCGTCGCTTGCTGCAGCAAGCGGCACCATTTTTGAAGCCACTGCTGAAGCAGCCCCGCCTGAAGACCCGCCCGAGTAAAATTCAGGGTTCCAGGGATTGCGTGCCGGACCGTACAATTTTGAATCCGTGACGTTGGTAAAGCCGAATTCCGGCGCATTTGACTGTCCGATGATGATGAACCCGGCTTGCTGCAGTGCCTTGACGAAATTATCGGTTTGAGTTGCCTTGGCATCTTTGAAGAGTTTCGAGCCGTCTGTTGCCGGCTCGCCTTCAAGATATTGACCGAGACTTTTTAGCAAAATCGGCACTCCCGCAAAAGGTCTGGCAAGATCGACGCAGCGTTTGGCTTCTTCCAGGGCTTTTTCTTCGCGCAGGCTGACGACCGCGTTCAGTTGGCCGTTTTTTGTTTTGATCTCGGAAAAAGCAGTCATGACGGCTTCTTTTGGTGACAGCTGTTTTGTTTTGATCAGATTGGCGATTTCAGTGGCATCAAATTCCATGACAAACCCCTTTGGTTAACTGTTTTTGCAACATCAGTTTACAAAAAACATTGTAACATATTGAGGGCGGGAAAAAATCCGTTTTCAGCTTGAATTAAATGAAGGATTGAACGAATCAGTGCTGCTTACGAATTATCTTGCCAGTTTTAATGCATGGAAACCTTGCTTATTTGTGCAATAGCAGAATTTGGCTTTCGCATACGCAAAAAAACCAGATGAGATTCGCAAATCAATTGCAAATTTCGTCCGGTTTTTTCAGCCTTTTGAGCAGATTAAAGTTCTTTGGTCAATTCGGCAATCTTGTCGACAGTTTCGTCCAGGAATTTGATCGTATTTTTCAACGGCTCGTCTGTCGTGATGTCAACTCCGGCAATTTTGGCCGCTTCAATTGGTGCCGGGCAATTGTCAAATTTCAGGAATTTGAGCCATGCATCGATTGCGGGCTGACCTTGTTCTTTGATTTTCAGATAAGCCTGAGTCGAAATCGTCAGACTTGCCGAATAGGTGTATGGATAAAGTCCCATATAATAATGAGATTGGCGCATCCACGTCAAGGCTGCGTCATCGTCAATTTCAACCGCATCGCCCCAGAATTTCTTCAGGACGGCTTTTTTGATTTCGCAAAGTCGATCTCCGTCAAAGCCTTCGCCGTTATCGATCAGCTTATAGACTTCGCGTTGGAAGGCTGCTTCCAAAAGGTGCGTGACGAAGTTGTGATAGTAAGTGTTCGTCAGCATCTTTGTCAGGGCGAAACGCTGCATCCGCTTGTCTGAACTCTTTTCTTCAAGCGCATGAGTCAATAAGAGTTCGTTGAAAGTCGATGGTGCTTCAACGATGTAGGTTGAAACTCCGCAGCTCAGCGGATGGTTTGTTTTGTTCGTCAGCATTTCCTGTCCGGCATGTCCGAGTTCGTGAACGAGCGTGTAAACGTCGGCCATTTCATCAGTCCATGACATCAAAATATATGCATGCTTGCCATATGGCGTTGTTTCAAAGCCGCCGGTTTCCTTGCCTTTATTGGCAGGGAAGTCGACCCAGCGTTCGTCAAAACATTTCATGATCATGTCATGGTATTTCGGCCCCAGGACTTTGATCGCATCGGAGATATATTCCGGTGCTTTGTCCAATGGGACTTTCGGTGCAAATTCAGGGTCGAGATCGATCTGAAGATCTGAGAACGTCAGCTTGTCCAAGCCGCGTTCCTTTTGGATTAATTTGACGTATTTTTGCATGACGGGGCCAAGTTTTTCGATGATAACGTCGATTTGACGATCGAAAAATTCGCGCGGAACTTCCTGGTCGTCCAACAAGTAATCGAAGACCGAGTCGTATCCGCGCAGGGTTGCCATGTTTTTTTCCTTGGAAACCTGTGCGTAGTAGTTGGCAGCCACGGTATTCTTGTATTGATTCAAAACTTTTGAGAATGCTTTGAATGCCGCATGACGCAGCTTGTGATCCGGATTGTACTGATAGCTGTTTTCATAAAGCACGAATGACAGAGGGTATGTTTTGCCGTCGACTTCAAAATCCGGGAACGACATGTCGGCTGCCCGGCATGTCGTATAGATTCCTTCAAACGAAGAAAGAGTCGGTTCGATCGAACTTAGCGCGCTTTCGACTTCGCTGCTCAAGCGATGCTTTTTGATGCGCTTGAATTCTCTGATGGCGGCACCAAGATCAGGACGCTTGTCTGAAACGGCATCAAGCGTTTCGTTATCGTTGTCCATGATCTGAGCTCTGTATTTTGCAAGCTCGGCATTGTAGTCGGCTTCAAGCTGGTCAAGAATTCTTAAAAGCTGGTTGTAGTGCGGATCCGTCATATCGGTCGACTGTTGCAAAAAGCCGTAATGACCAAGCAGATCCATGCGAACTTCCATCTCGCCCAGATCGTCCAATGCGGAAATAATCGTTTCAGGATCGTTCAGCTTTTGATCGTACTTGGAAAAGTCCGCGAGCGCCTTTTTTTCTGCTTCGATGTCTTTTTGCCAGGCATCGTCATTTTCGTAAAGAATGCCGACGTCCCAAGTTTGCTGTACCGGAACGTCTTTTCTGTCAGGTAAACCCATGATAAAACCCCCATATTATGTATTTGTCAAAAATAACAAGAAAATCATAGCAAACAAAGTTTCTAAAGTCTATAAAAATGCTCACGCACCGAGACTCGACAGTTACATGAACATGTCATCAGAGACGAATCTTGTCGGGTGTCGTGTCTTATCTGTTTTTGAGTCTGATCGGCTGCATTGGTTACAAGACAGGCGTTTCGACGATGGAACCGAGTAGAATATTTTTTCAATTTTGGATGATTTTGTTCTACTTTCGAGGCCGTGCGGGCCGAATTTGGAGTCGGCGGTAGAACATTTTTTCAATTTTGGATGATTTTGTTCTACTTTCGGAGCCGCGCGAGCCGAATTTGGAGGCAGCGGTAGAACATTTTTCAAAATTTTGGATATTTTGTTCTACCTTCGATGCCGCGCGCCCCATTTCCGAAGAGTCAGTTAGACAAAAATCACACATTCACCCCGTTTTTTGTCTGCTCGCGTGACCAGATTCGACGTGAGCACACAAAATCAAAGTCTGACTCATCAAAATCAGCCCTCATTTCCGTCTTTCTCTAAATTCCTAAATATAGTAAAATTGACGTATTGACTTGTTGTTGCTGGAATATTTAGGAGGTATTTCCTTGAGTTTATGGAATAAATTTTTGAAAAACGTCCGCTTGAGACGTTTCGTCGTCTTGCTTGGGATTATCGGAATCCTGTATGCTTCGCGAAGTATCATCAGCGTGATTTTGCTGACGTTCATCTTCACTTTTTTGATCACGCGCTTGATAATGTCGATTCATCGACACGTCAAAATTCCGTCGCAGCTGATTGTGATTGCCGTGTATCTGGCGCTGATCGGACTGATATATTTGGCAGTGACCGTTTACGTGCCGAAACTGATCAGTCAGTCGGAAGCGATGGTTGCTTCAGTGCTTCAGTTTTACCAAAATCCGCCAAAAGGGGCAAACGAGGTCATCAACTTCATCAGCGGATACGTTGGCAAGCTTGACGTCATGAATCAGGTCAAAGGAAGTTTCGAAATCGTGATGAAGTACGTTACGAGCATTGGTTCAATGGGATTCACGCTGTTCATGTCGCTTCTTTTGAGTTTCTTCTTTACGATTGAGGAACGTCAGATGGCGGAATTTTCGAAAAGCTTTTTGACGAGCGGACCGTTTGCATGGATTTTCCAGGATATTTATTATTTTGCAAAGATTTTCGTGAATACGTTCGGCGTCGTGATGGAAGCGCAGTTTATGATAGCAATCATAAATACAGTGATTACGACCA
>ERZ506929.1006-NODE-1006-length-10172-cov-5.354651_pt1 | contig 10172 bp, 7 predicted proteins | sample MGYA00513173_ERZ506929 | MGnify/ENA metagenome assembly ERZ506929 | reverse complement strand
TGGGTTCAGACTATGTACAGAATATGACGGTAAAGGTGCCTCTGCGCCAGATCAGCCTCACACTCACCTGGAAATTCGGCAACACCAAGAAGCAATTCCAAAAGGTGAAATCCAACATCAAAAATGATTTCCAGGAAGAAAAGCAGGGCATTCAGACAGGTGGAATGAACAGCCAGCAGGAAGACAAATAACAGGACATAATCAATAGGAATCTCTCTCCAACGGGTTGCAGTGCAAAAATATCGCATTCGCAACTCGTTTTTTTATACGATTTATTGTCTATTCAATTTCTTTTTTGTACTTTTGCACGCAAAAATATCACATAAAATAACAGAATAATGAAGAAACAGACTCAAGCTATTCATTTGGAATATGAGCGCCGCGATGCATACGATTCGCTGAGCGTGCCAGTATATAACACCCTTGCCTACGAATTCGACAATGCTGCCGTCATGGCAGAAGCATTCACCGACAAGATCAAGGCTCCAGATTATTCGCGCGTAGAGAACCCTACGGTAACCAACCTCGAGCGTCGCGTGGCAGCCCTTACCGATGCTGCTCATGCCACCGCCTTCAACTCAGGAATGGCGGCCATCAGCAACACCCTCATGGCGCTGGCAGCACAAGGCAAAAATATTGTTACATCCAAGCATCTCTTCGGCAATACTTATGCCCTACTCGTTGCCACTCTGCGCCGTTTTGGCGTAAAGGTGCGCTTGCGCGATTTGACCAATATCGAAGCCGTGCGCGAAGCCATTGATGATGACACCTGCTGCGTCTTCCTCGAAATCCTGACCAACCCACAACTGGAGGTTGCCGATCTGAAAGCCATTTCGGAAGTGGCTCACGAAAAGAATGTTCCGCTGGTAGTGGATTCTACCGTGATTCCGTTCACACAGTTCTCAGCTAAGAATCTGGGAGTAGATATTGAGGTGGTTTCCAGCTCTAAATATGTAAGTGGTGGTGCAACTTCGCTCGGCGGTCTGGTCATCGACTACGGAACTCCTTACAACGGCGATTTCGCCAAGCGTCTCTATGGAGAAATGCTCTTCAACTTCGGCGCCTATATGACTCCACAGGTTGCCTATATGCAGACCATCGGACTCGAAACACTCGATGCACGCTATCGTGTTCAAAGCAGCAATGCCCTGGAACTTGCCCAAAAACTGCGCACCCTGCCTCAGATTCAGTATGTAAACTATGTAGGTTTGGAGGATAATCCTTACCACGAATTGGCGCAGCGCCAGTTTGGCAAGACGGCGGGAGCCATGATCTGCATTGATTTGGAAAGCAAGGAAGCCTGCTTCAGTTTCCTCAACAATCTGAAGCTCATCCATCGTGCCACCAATCTCTTCGACAACCGTTCGCTCGCCATTCATCCGGCAAGCACCATCTTCGGTGCATTCTCCGAGAATATGCGTAAGTCGATGGATGTAAAAGACACCACCATCCGCCTCAGCGTAGGTCTGGAGGATGTGGATGATCTCTTCGAAGACATCAAGCAGGCGGTAGAAGGAATTCAAAAATAAACATTAAAAGTTAGCATAAAAAAGCTAATCATAAAGTTAAATTTCAAAGTAAAAACATGTACGATTTCGATAAGATCATAGACCGTTCGGGCAGCGACGACCTAAAGCATGGCGCCCTGCTGCCCCGCTGGGGACGAGATGACCTGCTGCCACTCTGGGTAGCCGATATGGATTTCGAGACCCCATCTTTCATTACAGATGCCCTCAAGGCAAGATTAGAACACTCTCTTTTCGGCTACACCATGGAGCCGGAAGATTATCTGCCCAGCATCATCGACTGGGTGCATGACCACCACCAGTGGGATGTGAAGCGAGAGTGGATCCGCTTCATTCCAGGTATTGTAAAAGGTATCGGACTCGTGGTGAATGTCTTCACCCGTCCAGATGAGAAAGTCATCATCCAACCACCCGTTTATCACCCATTCCGCCTCACTCCAGAGGGCAACGGCAGAGAGGTGGTCTTCAATCCGCTGAAGATGAAGGAGGATGGATATTACGAGATGGACTTCGAAAACCTGGAGAAAATCTATGATGAGAAGTGCAAGATCCTGATTCTCTGCAATCCTCATAATCCAGGCGGAATTACCTGGAGCAAGGAAACCCTGCAGCGACTTGCCGACTTCTGCTACGAACATCATCTGCTCGTTATCAGCGATGAGATTCATGCGGACATGGCTCTGTTCGGACACAAGCACATCCCATTTGCTTCGGTTTCCGACAAGGCGCGCAACATCAGCATCACCTTCCAGGCTCCTTCCAAGACCTTCAACATTGCTGGAATCGTAAGCAGCTACGCCATCGTTCCTAACGAAGAAATCCGCAGGAAATTCTATCCTTGGCTGAGTGCCAACGAACTGGATGAGCCAACCCTCTTCGCTCCAATCGCCACCATCGCTGCTTTCCGCAAGGGTGAGGAATGGAGAAAGAAGATGCTTGCCTACATAGAAGACAACATCCGATTCGTAGAGGATTACTGCCGCGAGCACATTCCAGGCATTCGTCCGTTGCGCCCACAGGCTTCCTTCCTGGTCTGGCTCAACTGCCGAGACCTGCATCTCTCCCACGATGCGCTTCTCGATTTATTCATCGACAAAGCGCATCTGGCGCTGAATGATGGTGAAATGTTCGGTCCTGGCGGCGAAGGCTTCATGCGACTGAATGTTGCAACTCCTAGAAGCATTCTCAAGCAGGCTTTGCAACAGCTGGAAAAGGCTGTAGCCCAACTCTAGAGTATTAAGAAAAGCTTTTGCCCTTTCAGGGCGACTTTTTTGTATCTGTTCTAAAACCCAGGGCGATGCCCTGGGCTAGGAGCTTCTGCCCTTTCAGGGCGTATGGGGCTTACCGACGAAAGTTCTATTAATATAAAAAGATATAATGATTTAATGGTGAGAGGAAGACCTTTATTCCTCCTCCATTAAATCACGTATCAGCTTGATTTCGTAATAATCAATGCCGGTTCCCAATGCTTCCTTGATTTCGCTGAAATGCTCCATCTCGGGATGAGCCTCCATGAATTCACGGATTTTCTTTTCGTGGGCACTAGAAATCAACGCACGCAATCCAACCTTTCCTTCCTTTACGTATGAGGTAAGATGACCGATGATGGTGCCTTTGGTAAAGCCACGTTCTGCAGCAATCTGATCCACAGTCATACCCTGCTGGTAAAGATTGAAACTCACCTCCTTGGTTGGAATCTTCGGTTCCTTCGGCTCATTCGATTTCTTCGATTTTCTGGCTTTTCTACCAGAACCATAACCGGCACTTGAAGACGCTCCTTCGCCCATGTCATCCAGCAGCATGAACTGTGCCTTCTTCTTCAGATAATCAGTCACCGTAAACACAGCACTGCGCTCGTATTTCAAAAGACGTTCCTTCAACTTCACATCCTCAGAAAAGACAGAGAAGCGGTCCTGGAACTGTTTCTTTGCCACCTTATTATCCGTATCTAGATTCGACTTTCTGATCAAATCGCTCAGAATACCTATCTTATCAAAGAAATACTCAGCACCCTTGTGAATACGCTCCTGCAGTTCTGCCTGAAGGATATCAGGATTCTGGGAAAGCATGCGGGTATATTGCAGACGGAACTTATCAGAAACACCTATCAGACTCTTCAGCACCACCTGCAACTTCTGATACTCGCTCACCACACGAGGATATTTGTTGTTGAAGAATTCTACCAGACAGCGCATCAGATGCTCGTAACTTCCGCTAATAGCATAGAAATCAAAAAGTTCGCCGATGCAGTGAAGCACGTATTGCTGCTCCAGATAGCTGATCTGCTCCTGGGTAGGCGCAGCAAGTTGACTGTTGAAAGCATCCACCGTCTGACTGCTGATGATGGCTCCACGAGACAGAGGCTGACTGAGCACCATTCCCTCCAAGGTCTTGCAGCGGCTCAGAGCCACGTAGGTCTGACCATGGGTAAAGGAATGAGAAGCATCGATGATGGCGTGTTCGAAGGTAAGGCCCTGACTCTTGTGGATGGTAATCGCCCAAGCCAGGCGCAAAGGATACTGTCGGAACTTTCCCTCTACCGTCTCCTCTATCTCCTTGGTCTCCTCATTGATCGTATATTTCGCATTCACCCACTCCATCTTCTCCAGCTCAAACTCCTCATCAGAATCCTTGCTGCGCACGATGATCTTATCTCCTTCCTCATCGGGTTTCACACCAATCACCTCACCAATCATACCATTATAGAAGCGGTGCTGCGGGTCGTTCTTGATAAACATCACCTGTGCTCCGGGCTTCAGGGTGAGCATGAAATCAGCCGGATAAGATGATTCCGGGAAGTTATCCTCTACCTCTGCCGTATAGGAAAAAGCCCTGGATGGCAAAGCGGCAAGCTGCTGCTCATTGATCTGCTGGGCTGGCGCATTATGAGTGGTCAGGCGGATAAAGTTACTGTTCTTCGGCGGTTCGAAATTGGGAATAAAGCGTTGGTTCAATGCCTGCAAGGTAGCATCCGAAGCCCGGTTCTCCCTGATCTGATTGAGCAGGGAGATAAACTGCTCGTCCTGCTGGCGGTAAACCTTCTTGAGCTCTACGATAAGATAGCCCACCTGCTTCAGTGCATTGCTGCTGAAGAAGAAAGGAGTATCGTAATGCTCTTTCAGAAGCTGCTCTTCCTGCGCCGTAACCACTGGTGCCAACTGCTGCAGATCGCCTATCATCAGAAGCTGCACACCGCCGAAAGGAAGGTCGTGACGCTTGCGGTACTGACGAAGCACGGAGTCGATGGCGTCGAGCAAATCGCTGCGTACCATACTGATTTCATCGATGACCAGCAGGTCGATGCTTCGGATGATGTTTCGCTTGAGTTTGCTGAACTGATAGCGTTTCTGTTCGCCACTTCCGAAGGTTGTACCCGGAATATATGGCGAAAAAGGAAGCTGGAAGAACGAATGAATGGTCATTCCTCCGGCGTTGATGGCGGCAATACCTGTTGGGGCAAGCACAACCATTCGTTTAGGCGACTTCTCCTTAAGCTGTTTCAAGAAGGTTGTTTTACCTGTGCCTGCCTTGCCCGTAAGGAAGAGGTTAGCGCTGGTCTTTTCTATGATGTTCCATGCCAGGATGGATTCTTCGTTCATTTCCATTAGCTTCGTTTTTTAGATTTCTTCCACGATCTCGTTCATTTCCTTGCGCTTCTTCTCGGCATGAGGACAATCCTCGGCAATATGACCGAGAGGGATGATCACTACAGCCTCGAAACCTTCGCGAGGGAAAAACTGCTGCATCTTGTCTGTATCATAATTGCAGACCCAGCAGGTGCCCAGACCTCTTTCGGTGGCAGCCAGACAGAGGTGCTCGGCAGCTATTGCCACGTCAATATCTCCATGAGGCTTCTCATCGTATTTGCGAACCCAGTTCTCATTCACGTTCTTCATTCCCACAATATACATTGGGGCTGTCTTGAACCACTCACGGTCGTAGCACTCCCGGAGTTTCTCCTTAGCCTCATCCGAGCGGACGATGAGCCAATGCCAAGGCTGTCTGTTCACTGCCGATGGAGCCAGTCGCACACACTCCATGATGTAATCCACATCCTCCAGACTTACTGCCTCGGAGGTAAACTTGCGAGCCGAGAAACGCTCCTGGCTCAATGCCAACATATTTTTCATACCATTTCGTTTTTATCTTATTAATATAAGGCAAAATTACAAAAAATCCCCGAAAAGCCCAAGCCTTTCGGGGATTTTCCTTCTTATCCTCCTATGATTTTCAGGAATTTCCTACTTTTCATAGGATTTCATTCTTCAGCAAGCTGATTATCTCAAGAACAACATTGAGTTGGCATTAATACCACCTGCATCAAACTTGCTCTTGTACTCACCTGCAGCAGTAAAGTGGCAGATGGTGCTGTTGCTAGCATAGTCTGTATAGGCGAGATAGAAACTGCCATCGTATGGATTGCGTTCAATCATATATACAGTGTTACCAGCTACTTCAGCTGGGATATTCTTCAGATTCCAGGTAGAAACCTGCTTGCTCTTAGCATCGTAGATGTTGTAGGTAGTGGTGTAAGTCACCCAATCAGGTGATGTAGAATTGGTGAAGTAGAGGTTGCCGTCATGAGCCATCATCTTGGTAGCGTTGGCAATATAATCACACTTCTTAGTCTGAGGATTGTAAGTATAGACAGCTGTAGAATAATCGTAGTTGGCAGGATTATAAGATGGGCTGCCAGCAAGAACGTAGATATGATCATCGCTCTCAACAATACGCTGAGGATTGTTGACGATTTCAATAGACTCAGCCTTGTCGAAAGTCTTGGTATTGATGGTGCAGAGAGTCTTGCCAGCGCCATAACCAGAACATACTACGTAGATTACATCATCTTCCTCAACAAGCTCCTCTGGGTTAGCATCTACCTTTACAGAAGCCTCCAAAGCCAAGGTCTTTGCATCGAAACGGCTTACATAGCCACCATAGCTGGAAACATAGAGCTTGCCATCCTCTTCGCAGATGTAGCGAGGCTCACCCAATTTCTCATCAAAGCTGTATTCTGCCTGCTGAACACCAGAACCATTCAGCTTCAGGAGTTTCTTGGAAACATTTACCACCACGTAGATGTTGCCATCTTCCTCGATCATATCATTGGCAGTATCACCCAGACCCTTACCATTCTGAGTCAAATAGATATCATTCTCAAAAGGCTGATCAGTCTGAGGATTCACAAAGAAGAGATGGCTATTGTTCTCACCATAGCCACCCTCTGACAGAACGAAGGCACGATACTGAGGAAGATCTACCTTAGATCCCTCCTTCCATGAATTATCCTCCTCATCATCACTACATGATGTAAAACCAGCAGCAATCATCAATCCGCAGATGATTGCCATAAACAAACTTCTCAATTTCATTTTTTTCATTTTCATTCTCTATTTGTTATATTGAATATTATTTTTTCTCACTTTCAGTTTTCTATTCGGATCACTATTCTGATTTCTATTCAGATTTCTATTCCGTTTTCCTCCCATCCGGCTTTCTACAAGGTAAGCGAAGCTGTGGCTTGCCAACTCCTGCCCGGCATCGGATAATACTTAATTACCTCATATTGCTTGTTGAAGGCATTGAGCAGGGAGAAACTGAGTTTCAGGACGCTGCCCCTTGGAAAATCCCTTCTTGAAGCATTTCTATTAAGAGTACTTTCTTCTGAAGCATTCCTATAAAGGGCACTTTCTTCTGAAGCTTTTCCATTAAAAGCATTTTCTCTTGATCCATTTCCCGACTCAGTATTCTTCTTTCTCTTTCCGAGCGAAAACTCCCTCGATAAGGTGAAAGTATGCTCCTGATACGCTTTCATCCGATATTCTTCCGTACACTGTATCATACTCCATCGCTCGCCCACAGCCTGCATCTGCCATCCCACAGACACCCAGGGATTACTCCATACGGCAGAAACATTGCCCGAATGGCGAGGCGTATAAGGCAACTGATGGCGGTAATAACTCTTCTTGCTATCCGTCTTATCCACCGCATACTGATAGGTGTAGGAAGCATCCACATCCAAAGCCATCTTCCGTCCCATCGGAACACCGATCGAAAGCGTAGCATCTACGCCCTTGATTTCCACTCGTCCGAAATTCACCATCTTCCATACATAGGTAGTCGGGAAAGCCACAATCTTATCCGTCACCTTATTATAATAGGTGTCAAGAGTGGCTTGCAGACTGATTCCACGAGCCGGATTCCGCAGCGATTTCCCTCCAAACTGATGCGCCCAAGTTACACCGAGGTTCCATTCCGTAGCATTCTCAGGTTTGAGATTCGTATTGCCGATGTGCAGATAATACATATCCGTGAAAGTCGGCACGCGATAGGTGCTCTTCATCATCGCCCTGAGATAGAGCGTTTCATCGGCAAGCAGACGATAGTTCATGGCTACGCTTGGCGAAATCCGCTTTCGGTCGGCAGGAATCCGGGCATTTACTGAAGAGGATGAGCCGGAAGAGCCTTTATCCTCTTTTGAAGCCTTTTCGGAAATGTAGGTTCCTACAAGATTCCCATCCACCTGCCATCTCTGCCATTTCCATCTCAGCAACCAGGCGGTCTGCGATGAGTAACGGGTAGGATTAGGCTGTGAAACAACATTGGTGCGAAGATCGCCGATGGAGAAATCTTCGGCAAGTGCCGTTGTCCATCCCCACCCTAGATCATAACCTATCGTGGCAGAAGCATAATACTCATTCTGCCGGGCAATATCCGTCAGCTTTCCTCCCTGATATTTCACATTGTAATCTTCATATTTCGACCACGTATGAGCGTATTTCAACCTTGCGTTCAGCGCAAGACGGGGAGCCAGCTGCGATTTCCAGACCATCTGAGCGAAGCAGCTCTCATCCCACATCCGCTCTTCTGCATCAGAATTGTAGAGAATCACCACTCCCGGCAATCCACGTTTGGAATTGTAATAGGACACCTTGGCAGAAAGTTCGTTTTTATCCCAACGATGGAAGAGATTCACCTCTCCCTGCCCCGACAGAATATCAGAATTATAGCGCTTGTGGTGCTCCTTGTATCTTCCGTTCTGAATCGTGAAAGGATAGACTCCATCTGCCCTCACCATATTGGCGTCGAAAGTAAGAGCTGTCTGACTGCTGAGCCGCTGACTATATTGAAGGGAAGGCGTGAACAAGCCCCAGGAGCCTGTCTTGGCGTTCACTTTCAGCTGCCAGGGCTGCGGAGAAGTCCAGTCTATCCCACGGCTTTCGATGCTCAGGATTCCTGCCGAAGCATAATGCCGTGCCGACTGCATCAGGTCGCTACCCTGTCCGATTGCTACCGAGAGCTGGCGAATATTGGAAAGCGAATATCTCGACACGTCAATCTGTCCTGCCTGCATATTGCTCACCACGATTCCATCGTAGCTCACCGCCGTATGGCAGGCGCCCAGACTTCTCACACTCACCGTCTGCAGTCCACCGATTCCACCATAGTCACGCACCTGCACTCCAGCCATTCGTTTGGCAGCATCTCCCACTGAGGTAATGCCCAGCAACTGAAGTTCAGAACTGGTGATGGTCTGTACAGGAGTCACGCTCGAAAGGGCACTACGGGGCTTCTTCGCTCTCACCTCCACATCATCCAGATGCTGCGTGCGAGTACGAAGGGAATCGCTTACCGGAGCCTGCATTCCTGCCCGAACCGGTTCAAGATGCTGAGCCTGGAGGGTAGAAAAACCGCTCATCCACATGGCGCCTATCAGGGCAACATGCGTTATTCTTTTCTTTTTCTTCATTCTGTTGTTTCTATTTTCTTCATCATGAACCCATCCCACGGGGTTGGATGAAATCATCTTCCTATCAGCTGCAGGGCGCAGTGATAAGAAAGGACGGCAACGGCAGGTCTTCTGACTTACATCCATCAGACAAGCGGTCTTCCCGAAAAAATGTCAGTGACCTTTTAGATGCTTGCCTGTTCTTCCCCGGTGGCATTCGTGCCCCTCATTTCGGAAGAAGATGTTTACAGCAGCGGGACTGTCCGGGCTTCTCACCCGATTCCCTTTTAATCGCAGTCCACCCCCATTCCTATAGCGGCACGTGGCGACTGCGAACCAATTGCGGGTGCAAAGGTAAGCATAAATAGCGGAATAACAAAGTTTTTCTCTAAAAAAACACAGAAAAAAATATAATCTTGGATAGAGACTAGAGTTTCGAATATTTTTTGTATTTTTGCAACACGAAAAGAATAGATTAAGGAAAGAATACATAAGGAATGATAGGATTAGCCGACTGCAATAACTTCTACTGTTCGTGCGAACGAGTGTTTCGCCCCGACCTGATAGGAAAGCCCGTGGTTGTTCTGAGCAACAACGACGGGTGCGTCATCGCACGCTCTGAAGAAGCCAAGGCGCTGGGCTATAAGATGGGCGATCCGTTCTATCAGGTAAAGGAAAAACTGGAGGCTGAAGGCGTGGCTATCTTCTCCAGTAACTACACGCTCTATGGCTCTCTCTCCAACAGGGTAATGTCGATGCTCTCGCACTACTCGCCGCACATCGACCAGTACTCCATAGACGAATGCTTTTTCGAGGTGGAAAACCTTTCTTCCGTCACAGATGGTTCCCTCCTCCAACAATACGGCGCCAGGATTTCTGCCGATGTGCTCCAAGCCGTGGGAATCCCTATCTCCATC
>ERZ506929.1004-NODE-1004-length-10174-cov-2.950786_pt1 | contig 10174 bp, 6 predicted proteins | sample MGYA00513173_ERZ506929 | MGnify/ENA metagenome assembly ERZ506929 | reverse complement strand
ATACATCGATGCCATTGTGGAGGAATCACAGCGCCTGAGCAACATGGCAACCAATGTGCTGAAACTGACCAAAGTGGAAAACCAGAGCATCCTCACCGGTGTCAGCTGCTACAACCTTTCCGAGCAGATTCGCAGCACGGTGCTGCTGCTGCAAGACCAGTGGAGCGCCAAGCACCTGGAGCTGGAGCTGGATTTCCCGGAGGTCAGCATCACCGCCAACGAGGAGATGATGCAGGAGGTCTGGATTAACCTGGTTCACAATGCGGTGAAATATTCCCCGGAGTACGGCCCCTTGCAGGTGCGCATTGCGGAAACGGACACCGTCATCGAAGTGCAGGTGGCCAACAGCGGAGAAATTCCCCAGGCGGATTTGGAGCGGGTGTTCCAGAAGTTTTATCAGGCTGACCATTCCCATTTTTCCGCCGGCAACGGCGTGGGGCTTGCCATCGTCAAGCGGGTGGTGGAGCTTCACGGGGGAACGGTCAAGGCAGAGAGTATGGGCGGCGCGGTGATTTTCACCGTGCGTCTGCCGAAAGGAGAGAATGTATGAATCGGTATCTCATGTATGTTATCGCCGGTTATCTGTCCGGCAGTGTACTGTATGCGCGGGTGTTTTTGCAGCTGTTCGGCAAGGCCGATGAATACCGGCAAAGTAAGGATGAAAACCCCGGCACGGCCAATGCCTTTGCCTATGGCGGTTTTGCCTGCGGGGTGCTGACCCTGGCGGGGGATATGCTCAAGGGCTTCCTGCCGGTATGGCTGTTTCTGCACAGCGGCGAGGACATCACCCCGGTTGCACTGGCACTGGTGCTGCTGGCTCCCGTGCTGGGTCACGCCTTCTCCTGCTTCTATGGCCTGCGGGGCGGCAAGGGGATTGCGGTGAGCTTTGGCAGCCTGCTGGGATTGGTTCCCCTGTGGTCGCCGGTGCTGCTGTTTGCGGGTGCATTCGTCTTTTTCTCCGTCGTAGTCAAAATTACCCCGCATTTCCAGCGGACGGCCATTACATATTTCGTGACGGTGCTGCTGGAAGCCTTTACCCACCAGCCGGACGGCGTGGTGCTGGGCTTTGCGCTGATTTCCGGCGTTGTATTTTTGCGGCTGCACATGAGCCGGGAGCCTCGGGAGCATACCCAGGTGCTGCTGGCGGGAAAGGAGATTCTCTGATGAATATTCTTGTATTATCCTGCGGAACTGGCGGCGGCCATAACGCGGCAGCCCGCGCAGTGGAGGCGGAGGCGCGGCAGCGGGGGCACAATGTCACCATGATGAATCCCATCGACCTATGCGGTGAAAAGGCGGCGCAGCTGGTGGACAATGCCTATATTTCCATCGCCCAGCGCAGCCCCCGGAGCTTCGGCTTTGTGTATGCCTTGGGCAATGCCTATCGCCGCCTGCCCTGGCGGTCGCCGGTGTACTTCGCCAACGGCAAGGGGGCGGAGGCGCTGGAAGGCTATCTGCAGGAGCACCCCGCCGATGTGGTCATCACCACCCATGTCTATCCGGGGGAGATGCTGACCTACCTGAAAAATCACGGGGCGGCCGTTCCAAAGACCATCTTCGTGGCAACGGACTACACCTGCATCCCCTTCACGGAGGAGTGCCGGCTGGATGCCTATGTCATTCCTGCTCCGGCGCTTACGGCGGAGTTCGTGGGATGGGGCATCCCGGAGGAAAAGATTTATCCCTTCGGCATCCCGGTTGGCCGCGTGTTCCGGGAAGCGGTGCCCAAGGCGGAGGCAAAGCGCCAACTGGCGCTGGCGGAAGGGAAGCGCTATGTGCTGGTGTCCGGCGGCAGCATCGGCGCGGGAAGCCTGGAAAAGACCATGGAGCTGCTGACGGATTTGACAAGGGGGACGGATTTCCATGTGATTGCCATTTGCGGCAGCAATGCGTCCGTTCGCCGTCAGCTGGAAAAGCGGTTTGGAGCGGAGGCAACACTGCTGGGCAACACGGACAAGATGGCGCTGTACCTGCGCGCCTGTGACCTGTACCTGACCAAACCCGGCGGCCTTTCCACCACCGAGGCGGCGGTGGCAGAAGTTCCCCTGGGGCTGCTGCCACCCATCCCCGGCTGCGAGAGCCGCAATCTGCAATTTTTTACCCAAACCGGCATGGCCGTCCCCGTGACGCTCAACCGGGAGGCATTGGAGCATCTGCTGAAGCTGCCGGAGGATACTGCGCTGTTGCAGCATATGTACCAGGCACAGCGCAGCCTGATTGCCAAAGATGCCGCCGAAAAAATCTGTATATTGGCGGAATCACTGGTATAATGTGTCTGTAGGGGCAGCTACAGATGCCCGCAACCTGACGAGACAGAGCGGTACGTTGAATGGCACTGGCTTCCCTGCTCGAACCGTAGGGGCGGATAGCATCCGCCCGCAACCCCAGTTTTTCGCAAACACCCGGTTGAATGACCCCCACCGGCGCAAAGCGGTTTGGCGTGCAGTACGTCACCGGGCGGGCGCTGGGCGCCAATGCATTGGTGCAGATTTCGCAGCATCACCAAAAAGGCGGTAGCGGAGTGTACCGCTACCGCCCGGAGGTCGTTACCGTAGATTCTGCTTACAGAGCAGGGTTGTTGATGAGGTCGAGGGTCTGAGCCAGGGCGTCAGCGCCGTTCTCAGCGGTGACCTTGCCGGCAACGATGTTGCGGCCCAGAGTCTCAATGGGATTCCACCAGTTGGCCATTTCAGGCAGGGAGGGCTGGAGCAAGGAGGTGTTGGCGATGGTATCCAGAATAGCGGTAGCCACGATGTCGCTGGCAATTTCAGGATCCTCAGCCAGGGCAGTCGCCACAGGGATGGCGGAACGAACCTGATAGCGCAGCAGCTGGCCATCAGTGGAAGCCAGGAATGCGGCAAACTGCATGGCGGCCTTGGGGTTCTTGGAGTTGGGGTTGACACCGACAACCTTGGAACCGGCGAAAGCTTTCAGGCTCTTGGCTTCACCGTTGATGGTAACGGTGGGCAGCTGGCAAGCACCCAGCTTGTCGCCCAGCGCTTCCTTCAGGCCGTCGTAATCCCAGGAGCCGGAGAAGTAAGCGGAAACCTCGCCGCTCTTCAGGCCGGAATTGCCCAGGCCGTTGTCATCGGTGCGGTAGTTGGGGTTGGCAACCATGTCCAGGATGGCATTCAGGGCAGCCATACCGTTGTCCTCACCAAGGCTGACACCGGCTGCGGCATCATTGCCGTTCTCACCGAACACGGTAGCGCCGTTAGCGAAGAAGAAGGAGCCCAGATACCAGGAGTTCACAGTTTGGAATGCAACAACGCCCTTCTCCAGCATGGTATCCAGGGACTTGACATCTTCCTCGGTGTAGACATCCTTATTGTAGTAGCAGAACCAGGTATTGGCAGCCACGGGGAAACCATAAACGCTGCCATCGGTGCTGGTAACGGAGTCAACCATAGCCTGGCTGTTGTCGTTCTTCACCTGCTCCAGGAAGGGGCCGCCCAGCTTGGCAAGTGCCTGTGCAGACAGCAGGTCACCCAGCTGGTCGTTGGCGTACATATAAACATCAGCAGCAGCGGCGGGATCCTTGATAACGCTGTCCTTGGCGACATCTTCGCCAGCGACTTCGTTCACCCAGGTCATCTTGTACTCAGGATGTGCAGCCTCAAACTTGGCTTCCATCTGCTGGAGCCAGCTGTCGGCGTTTGCCTGGTCTTCCTGGGGTGCCCACACCTTCAGGGTCACTTCGGTGACATCATCTGCGGCAGCGGCCACGGCGCACAGGCCGCAAACCATCACAACTGCCAGCAGCAGGGAAATGATTTTCTTCATTTTGTTCTCCTCCGTTGTGATTAAATTTATGCAAAGCAGAATTTTGCAACAAATTCTGTCAGTGCCGCGTATTCCGAAGCCCCCTCGTTTTGTTTCGGGATGTTTCGATACCCTCATTTTAGACATTTCCGTTGTTGCTGTCAAGCAATTTCTGCCCCTCAGCAGTATTTCTCTATTTTCAACAATTTACAGGAGAGTTTTTGTTGATTTCGCCCATGCGGTAAATTTCATTTCTACGCAGCCGTCTCCGCATTAAAAAAGCCGGCACCTTCGTGCCGACTTGTTCAGACGCTCGCTTTCCTGCGTTCCTTATTCAATCTGTCTGCCTTGGCAAACAGCACAAATCCAATGATAAACAGCAGTACCAGGAACCCCACGCCAAGATTCTGCCCTCTCAGCTGTGTGCCGAAAACTGTCACGGTTCTGTCGCCCACAAGATTGGTTACAAGGGCAATAATGGCAGGTCCAATGGCATCCGCGCCTTTTCCGAAGGTGTCCATCATGCCAAAGTATTCGCCGCTGCGCTCCGGGGGAATAATCTTTGCAAGGTAGGAGCGGCTCAGTGCCTGAATGCCGCCCTGGAACATCCCCACCAGCACCGCCAGCAGCCAGAATTGCCACAGCTGCTGCAAAAACATTCCAAACAGGGCAATGCCGCTGTAGCACAGAATGCTGACTTTTATCAGCAGTGCGGTATCATATTTTGCAGACAGCCGCCCAAAGGCAATGGAGCAGGGGAACGCCACAATCTGAGTCACCAGCAAGGCCAGCAGCAAGCCCGTGCTGTCCAGCCCCAGGCTGCTGCCATAGGTGGTGGCCATGCCAATGATGGTATATACACCGTCAATAAAGAAAAAGAAGGAAACCATATACAGGAAAATGTGCTTCTGCTGCTTCACCTCTGAAAAGGTTTTCCCCAGCCGGGAGAAGGCGGACACCAGCGGGTTGCCGGTATGGGCAGAATAGGCCGTCTGCCGGTAGGATTTCAGCAGCGGCAGGGTACACACGCCCCACCACACCGCCGTGACGGAAAAAGCAATCACCATGGCCGCCGTGGTGGATAGCCCCAGTGCATCCGCATTCAGCACCACCAGCAAGCACGCAATAAAGGGAATCACAGAGCCGATGTAGCCCAATGCATACCCCGCAGAGGAAACATTATCCATCCGCTCCTCGGTGGTAATCTCCGGCAGCATGGCATCGTAAAACACCAGACTGGCATTGAAGCCCACCTTTGCAACGATAAAGACAATCAGGAAACTCAGCCAGCTCCATGCCGCGCCCAGCGCCGCGCAGCCCACTGCCCCCAGCAGCACGCACAAGCTGAACATCGGCTTTTTAAAGCCATTGTGGTCAGCCAGCGCGCCGCAAATCGGTGCCAGGAAAAACACAATCAGCGTGGCAACAGAGGTTGCATAGCCCCAGTTGGTTACATATTGGGCCTCCGACAGCCCGGCAGCATCGGTCAGCGCATGAAAATAGATGGGCACAATGGCTGTAGCCAGCAGGATAAACGCAGAGTTTCCTATGTCATACAGCACCCATTTCCATTCATTCGCCGTCAGATTCAACATTTTCTGCAATTTCTTCATTTCTATTCTTTTCCTCTTTTGTCACATTCCGCTCCCCGCTGAAATTATCATCAAATTCCGTTCCCAGCGGCGTTCCGTCTGCAAGGTAATCTTCCAGCTGTGCCGCCAAAACCGGAAATCGCTCCAACGCCTGCTCATACAGCTCCTCCAGCTGCGGAATCAGCGCAGAGCAACGGCGGTTTGGCCGCTGCTGCATGACCATTTTGCTGCCATACTCGCCGCCCAGGTTGAAAATAAGCTGCAAGAGCTTCCGGTTCTTCATGGTCATCAGGCGGCTCACCGCCGCCATGAGCCGGACACTGCGCCGAACGGTATAAACCGTGGCAGGCGGATAAAATCCGGCAACGGTAACACTCTCTCCCCAGGTCAGCTTCAGCCGTTGCCCCAGATATTGCCGCTCCGGGGGCACAAGCCCATCCTTGGTCAGCAGCACCCGGTCAAACTCCGTCTCCAGCTCCGTGTGAACGGGATTTCCGGCGGCGGTGGTGGCGTTAATCATGGGGTGGCACACGGAGTCCAGGGCATAATGGCACAGCACACCGTATAAATATACCCTTGCCCCCTCCGAGGGATTGTCCGCCAGATGGCGGGCTGCCCGCTGGAAAAATTCCTTACCGGTCAGGTCATGATACCAGCCGCCCAGGCTGCCCATCTGGGTTTTAAACAGCGGCTGATAGAAAAAGAAAAAATCCGGCCCGTGTACACCCAGGCTGAACAGCTGGGGGAACCGGGCAATCGAGCGCTGCATCGGCTCCGGCAGCAGCTTCGCCGCCTGGTCGCCAAAGCGGAAATGTGCATATATTGAGGGCAAATTCATTACCTCCCCAAAATTCAAGTGAATGATCCCGCTTATTTTACACCATCTTTCAGGATTTGAACAGAGGGAAAATCAATTTTTATTCATTGCACTCCGTTTTAATGGATGGTATAATGGCGGCAGTGCTGTCCCGGCGCAAAGCGCCCATGCAATTACAACGCACCGTGAAAGGACTTATATATGCCAACGCGAAAATTATATTATGAGGATGCCCACCAATCCGCCTTCCAGGCTGTGGTCACCGCCTGCCGGCAGTCGGACAAGGGCTATGAAATCACCCTGGATGCCACCTGCTTCTACCCCGAGGGCGGCGGGCAGGCCGCCGACACCGGCACGCTGGATTCCGCCCATGTGCTCCATACCCGGGAGGACGGCGCAGAAATCGTCCATCTATGCGATGCCCCCCTGGCCGTGGGGCAGACCGTCACCGGCCAGATTGACTGGGCTCCCCGCTTTCTGCGGATGCAGCTGCACTCCGGGGAGCATATCGTCTCCGGCATTCTCCACCGCCGCTATGGCGTGAACAACACCGGCTTCCACATGGGTGCAGCGCGAACGGTCATCGACTTTGACGGCGTGATTCCTTCGGAAGCCCTGCCCGACATTGAGCAGGAAGCCAACCGCGCCGTGTGGCAGAACATCCCCCTGCACATCTGGTGTCCCAGCCCGGAGGAGCTGCCTGCCGTCCCCTATCGCAGCAAAAAGGCGCTGCCTTGGCCGGTGCGGATTGTGGAAATTCCAGGCTTTGACACCTGCGCCTGCTGCGGCACCCATGTGACCGCCACCGGCGAGATTGGCCTCATCAAGCTCTATTCCTCCGTTCCCTTCCGGGGCGGCAGCCGCATTGAAATGGCCTGCGGCAGCCAGGCTCTGGACTATCTGAACCAGGTGCTCCTGGAAAGCACAAAGGCCGGGCATCTGTTCTCCGTCCCCGCCGAACAGGTAGGCTGCGCCGCCGAAAGCTTCAGCGCCCAGCTGGCCGCTCAAAAATACCGGGTGGTAGAATTGCAGCGGAAGCTTTTCCGTCTGACCGCCAAGGAATATGCCGGGCAGGGCAGCGTCCTGCACTTCGAGCCGGGGCTGGACAGCACCGGCATCCGGGAGCTGACCGACTGCATCACGCAGCAGTGCGGCGGCACGGCGGCAGTGTTTTCCGGTACGGACAGCGAGGGCTACGGCTATTGCCTTGCAAATGCCGGTGAAGACCTGCATCTGCTGGGCAAAGCCATGACCGCCGCCCTCCATGGCCGGGGCGGCGGAAAACCCGGTTTCCAGCAGGGTCGGGTGGCCGCCACCGAGGCGGAGATACGCGCATTTTTCCAAAAGTAATCGCACCGGCCAACCGTAGGGGCGGATCGCATCCGCCCGCAGTGTCATTCCCCTGCGGCGTTGCCGTAAAAAATTCAAATTTCATGCTATATTTTTTCCTGTATCTGTGATACAATATCTTAAATATGTATTCCCGCAAATAAATACCACCGAAGAAGGAGACTAAAATGAGTCTGATTACAAAAATATTCGGCACCCGCTCTCAGCGGGAAATTAAAAAAATTCAGCCCATGGTAGATAAAATTCTGGGCATGGAAGAAGCATACAAGGCGCTTCCCGAGGAAGCACTGAAAGCCAAAACCCAGGAGCTGAAAGACCGCCTGAACCAGGGTGAAACCCTGGATAGTCTGCTCCCCGAGGCATTTGCTGCCATCCGGGAGGCTGCCGACCGGGTGCTGGGAATGCGCCCCTTCCCCGTGCAGCTGATGGGCGGCATCATTCTGCACCAGGGTCGTATCGCTGAAATGAAGACCGGCGAAGGCAAAACCCTGGTTGCCATTCTGCCCGCCTACCTCAACGCCCTCACCGGCCGCGGTGTCCACATTGTCACCGTCAACGACTATCTGGCAAAATACCAGAGTGAGTGGATGGGCAAGGTGTTCCGCTACATGGGTCTGACCGTCGGCCTGGTGATTCCCGGCATGACCCCCGCCCAGCGCCGTGTGGCCTATAATGCCGATGTTACCTACTGCACCAACAACGAATTGGGGTTTGATTACCTGCGTGACAACATGGCAATTTACAAGCAGGAGCTGGTGCAGCGCGGCCACTATTTCGCCATTGTGGACGAGGTGGACTCCATCCTCATTGATGAAGCCCGTACCCCGCTGATTATCTCCGGCAAGGGCGAGGATTCCTCCAAGCTCTATGAAATGGCCGACCAGTTCGTTGCTACCCTCCACAAGAAGGTCTTCGCCAAAACCGAGGACAAGGAGGACCACGATACCTTCGGCTGCGACTACTATGTGGACGAAAAGTCCCGCACCGTGGGTCTGACCAGCGACGGCGTTGCCAAGGCCGAGCGGTTCTTCGGTGTGGAGAATCTGGCAGATTCCGAAAACGCCACCCTGTCCCACCACATCAACCAGGCCATGAAGGCGCGGGGTCTCATGAAGCGGGACATCGACTATGTGGTGAAGGACGGCGAAATTATCATCGTAGACGAGTTTACTGGCCGTCTGATGTATGGCCGCCGGTATAACGAGGGTCTGCACCAGGCCATCGAGGCCAAGGAAGGCGTGACCGTTGCCGGAGAGAGCAAGACCCTGGCCACCATCACCTTCCAGAATTTCTTCCGCCTGTACGACAAGCTCTCCGGCATGACCGGCACCGCCCTGACCGAGCAGGAGGAATTTGAGTCCATTTACAAGCTGGACGTGGTGGAAATTCCCACCAACCGTCCCGTCATCCGCATTGACCACCCCGATGTGGTGTATAAAACCGAGGCCGGCAAGTTCCGTGCCATCACCCAGCAGGTGAAGGAGTGCCACGCCAAGGGGCAGCCCGTGCTGGTGGGCACCATTTCCATTGAAAAAAGTGAAATCCTCAGCAAGTACCTCAAGCGGGAGGGCATTCCCCACAATGTGCTGAACGCCAAGTATCACGAGCTGGAAGCCCAGATTGTGGCACAGGCCGGTAAGCTGGGTGCCGTCACCATCGCCACCAACATGGCAGGCCGCGGCACCGACATTCTGCTGGGCGGCAACGCCGACTTCCTGGCAAAGAGCGAGCTGCGCAAGCAGGGCGTGCCGGACGAGCTGATTGCCGAGGCTGACTCCTACGCCGACACCGACAACCAGGAGGTTCTGGAAACCCGTGAGCGCTATAAGGAGCTGCTGAAGCACTTCAAGGAGCAGATTGCCGATGAGGCTGTCAAGGTGCGCCAGGCCGGCGGTCTGTTCATCATCGGCACCGAGCGCCACGAGTCCCGCCGTATCGATAACCAGCTGCGTGGTCGTTCCGGCCGTCAGGGTGACGAGGGTGAAAGCCGCTTCTTCCTGTCGGTAGAAGATGACCTGATGCGTATTTTTGCCGGCGATCGTCTGGAAAACATGATGCGTACATTGAACGTGGACGAGGATACCCCGATCGAGAGCAAGGCTCTGACCAAGATCATCGAGTCCTCCCAGAGAAAGGTAGAGGGACGGAACTTCAATATCCGTAAGAACGTCCTGAACTACGACGACGTTATGAACACCCAGCGTGAGATCATTTATAAGCAGCGTGCACAGGTACTGGACGGCGAAGACATTCACGACAGCATCCTCAAGATGTTCGAGGAACTGATTGCCGGAACTGTAAAGCAGTACATCAACGAAGAAGAAACCGATCACAACCAGTGGAATCTGGTTGGTCTGCGGGATCACTTCCTGGGCTGGATCACAGAAGAAGGCGATCTGGAATATGATGAAACCGATCTGGCAGGTCTGACCACTGCGGACATTACCGAGGCTCTGACCGAAAAGGCAAAGTCTTTGTATGCTGCAAAGGAAGAAGAATTCGGCTCCGAAGTAATGCGGGAACTGGAACGCGTTGTACTGCTGAAGGTTGTCGATACCAAGTGGATGGCACACATCGACGATATGGACGAACTGAAAAAGGGTATCGGTCTGCGGGCATACGGTCAGCAGAATCCGGTTGTCGAATATCGTTA
>ERZ506929.986-NODE-986-length-10347-cov-5.959386_pt1 | contig 10347 bp, 7 predicted proteins | sample MGYA00513173_ERZ506929 | MGnify/ENA metagenome assembly ERZ506929 | reverse complement strand
ACACGACGCTCTTCCGATCTAGTATATCGTGCAACTACCCGCACCGAGGAAGTAAACATCGGTTTGACCAAGGAGATGGCTTTGACCGAGGCAAAGCGCTGCCTCGACTGTCCGAAGCCTACCTGTATGGAGGGCTGCCCAGTGAGCATCAACATCCCATCCTTCATCAAGAACATCGAGCGTGGGCAGTTCCTTGCCGCAGCCAAGGTTCTGAAGAATACCTCTGCCCTCCCAGCCGTTTGCGGTCGTGTTTGTCCTCAGGAGAAACAGTGCGAGAGCAAGTGCGTACATCTCAAGATGAACGAGCCAGCCGTTGCCATCGGTTACCTGGAGCGTTTCGCAGCCGACTACGAGCGTCAGAGCGGTAACATCTCTGTACCTGAATGCGATGAGGCAAATGGCATCAAGGTGGCGGTAGTGGGTTCAGGTCCTTCCGGCTTGAGCTTTGCTGGCGATATGGCAAAGAAGGGATTCGACGTCACCGTATTCGAGGCTCTGCACGAGATAGGCGGTGTATTGAAATATGGTATTCCAGAGTTCCGATTGCCAAATGCCATCGTGGATGTAGAGATAGAGAATCTCCAGAAGATGGGTGTGAAGTTCATTACCGACTGCATCGTGGGCAAGACTATCTCCGTGAAGAATTTGGAAGAGCAGGGCTTCAAGGGCATCTTCGTAGGTTCGGGAGCCGGACTTCCTAACTTCATGAATATCCCTGGCGAGAATGCCTTGAACATCATGTCATCCAACGAGTATCTTACCCGTGTGAACCTGATGGATGCAGCCAACCCTCATACCGACACCCCTATCAACCTGGGTAAGAAGGTGGTTGTAGTAGGTGGTGGCAACACTGCGATGGACAGCTGCCGCACCGCTAAGCGTCTGGGAGCCGAGGTAACATTGGTTTATCGCCGTTCGGAGGCAGAGATGCCAGCCCGACTTGAGGAGGTGAAGCATGCCAAGGAAGAAGGCATCAACTTCATGACCTTACATAATCCAAAGGAATATGAGGCGGATGAAAAGGGCGCAGTAAAGGCTGTGGTCTTGGATGTGATGCAGCTCGGAGAGCCAGATGCCAGCGGCCGTCGCCGTCCGGAAGCTACAGGCGAGACCATCACTTTGGAGTGCGACCAGGTAATCGTAGCCGTTGGTGTAAGCCCTAATCCTCTCGTTCCTCAGAGCATCGAGGGATTGGAACTCGGCAGAAAGAATACGATTGCCGTAAATGACCAGATGCAGAGTTCTATTGAGGAAATCTATGCTGGTGGCGACATCGTAAGAGGTGGCGCTACCGTGATCCTCGCTATGGGAGATGGTAGAAAGGCTGCACTCAACATGAGTGAGAAGCTTTTGAAGAAATAGATTAAAAAAAACAGAACTTTCGCATGTACGAAAGTTCTGTTTTTTTATACTATAGATTGAATCTCAAACCGAACTGGAGATTGAAATTCAGCTTCTTATCCTTGAAGGTATTTTCCACATGGCTTCCGTTATCGAAATAATATTTAGCACCCGGTTCGATATACAGACCCACCTTTGGCGTGATGTCATACTGCGCACCGAGCGAAGCCTTTCCAGAGAACTGCACTCTGTCTCGCTTGGCATCCTCTTTCTTTACTCCCTCTTCTTCGGTATCATTCTTCACATTGTAATCAGCCTCAGCACCAGCCATCACGTAAGCATGGAAGCCTCCACTCTGCCAGAATTCATAATTCAATCCCACCGGAATACCCACATAATGAAGCACCTGATGAACATTGTAGTTACTACTTGGTGCGTATGGATAAAAATCAGAAGAAGTGCGTGTATATACCAAACCCGTGCTCAAAGACAGACGAGGTGCAATGCCAAAGGCTACCTGCAGACCAACAGATACTGGAGCATGATGCTTGGCATTCCCCTGCTGGTTTCTTTGAATCGCCTTATAGGATGCCAAGAGATATTCTTCTCCATATATGCCTCCAGCCGTTGGATCAGGGATGACACCCGGCATCGGTTCTGCCATCGTTCCATAGCTAAAATCATTATAGCCTCCAGACGCGTCGGAATTCACACCGCCCAAACTTGGCGTCAGGTTTTCGGCATAGAGTTGCATCGACCAGCCAGAAACCTCCTCATTTTTTTCAAAATGATAAGATTGAGAAGCATACGCTGCCGCATGATGATCGGTAGAGCGGGTTAAGGCCTTATAATCGGAAGACTTATCGGTAGCCTTATCCTCAGATACTGGTTCTGCCGGCTCAGGGTTCTCGGCAAGCAAAGAGATTTCATTCTCAGATTCTTCCTTAAGAACATCACTCGCCTTCTTTTGAGATGCAGCGGATTGCAAATCCGCTGAAACAACGTGGGATGGAGCTGGCTGAGATGCAGCGGATTGCAAATCCGCTGAAACAGCGTGGGATGGAGCTGGTTGAGATGCAGCGGATTGCAAATCCGCTAAAACAACGTGAGATGGAGCTGGCTGGGATGCAGCGGATTGCAAATCCGCTGAAACTGCAGGAGATGAAAGAGATGCCAATTGCAGATTACCCCTTTCTACATCCTCCTGGTGCAGATAAACATAGCTTCCACCTATTCCCAATAATGCCACGGCTGCTGCTGCCGCAGACCATCGCTTGAAATAGACAATCCTGGCATTCTTTTTAACCTCTGAACTGTCGTGTAAAACCCTGGCATTCTTTTTAGCCTCTGAACCAACGTGTAAATCTGTAGATTCTGAGCTTTCTGAAACTATCGTCTGTGGATTCAACGAAACAGATTCTATATTTTTCTGAGCAAGCGATTGTTCAATGCCTGCCCACAAGTCGTGGCTGACAGACTCCTGATAGCCTGCCAACTGGTCTTGAAGTTTGCTTGTCCAATCTTGATTACTCATATTCTTTCTCGTTTATATTATTTAGATATTCATTTATTTTCTTTGCCAGAAACTTCTTGGCTCTTAGATATTGCGAGGCAGAGGTACTCTCCTTGATGCCCAGCAGATCAGCAATCTCCTTATGGCTCCTTTGCTCAAACACAAACATGTTCAGAACCAGTCGATAGCCCTCGGGCAATTCACTGATCATCTTCGTCAATACGGCAGGCGGCACCCGTTCTACCTCCGGTTCGTCGTCACTCACATCTTCCGGAACTTCATCCACAAAAGTGATTCGACTCTGCCTTCTGGTAAAGCTGATAGCCTCATTTGCCACAATCCGGAGAAACCACGCCTTCAGCGAACCTTCGCCCCTGTACTCGAAGTTGGCAATACCAGAGAAAAGTTTCACAAAACTATCCTGCACCACATCCTCCGCATCATCCCGTAAAGGGACATACCTCAGCGCTACCGCCATGGCATATCCTACGTAGCGGTCGTAGAGCCGGTGCATCGCCGCCCGACTGCCGCCTTTGATGTCGTGCAAAAGTAGTTTTTCAGATTCCAATTTTCTCTATCATTTATGTATGAAACGAATATCAACACAAAACCTTGCACCAAAAAACAAACTTTTTTTGATGCAAGGTTGTTTTTATACCGAGATAACCATTCCCTCATTGGTGAGATAGCTTTCCTCGAAAACCTCTTTGGCTTCTTTCAGTAGAACCGTCTCATCATTATATCTCGCACTATAATGTCCCAGGAGCAACTTGCCTACCCCGGCAGCCTTTGCCACCATCGCAGCCTGCTTCGCCGTACTATGGTTGTAGATCTTAGCCCGGTCTTCCTGCTCCGAAGTATAAGTACTTTCGTGATAAAGCACCGTAACCCCCTTCACCTTTTCCCAGAGATTCGGAATATATCGGGTATCACTCATATAGGCATAACTGCGAGGCTGGTCGGCAGGTGTCACCAGACGGGCATTCGGAATCACCTCGCCATCTTCGTTGGTCCAGTCAGCCCCATTCTTGATGTTGTTGATCTGACTGATTGGGATGCCGTAGTAATCTATCATGTCCCTCTTGATATGAGGCAGCGTAGGTTTCTCTCTGAAGATATAGCCGCAGCAGGGCAGACGATGTTTCAGAGGCACCGTCTCCACCGACAGAGAATGATCTTCGTAGATAATCTGCTGTTTCTCCGTATCTACCGGAATCATCTCCATCTCGTATTCCATCGTCTGCATAAAAAATTCTACCTGTTGTTTAAACAGAGGTGCATAATCCTTTGGAGCATAGACTCTTAACTTAGATGTTCGTCCGAGCATTCCGAGCGTAGAAAGCAAGCCCATCAAGCCAAAGCAATGATCACCATGCATGTGGGTGATGAAGATGGCATTGAGCTTGGAAAAATGGATATGGGAACGACGGAACTGCATCTGTGCACCCTCGCCACAATCTATCATATAGCACTTTCCCCGCATCTCTATGAGCTGCGAGGAAGCATTGTGTTTCAGGGTTGGCAGCGCACTGCCACACCCCAGTATATGTATCTTAAATGGTTCCAACTTAATCTAAAATTTAGAATGACAATTTACTCCTGGCGCTTGAAGACATAGATGCCCTGGGTATTCTCCAGCATCAAGCTGTCAGAGCCCAGTTTATCGATGGCAAAGGTATCCTTGTTGAGCAGGAGCTTTCCGTTCAGGATTTTCCATGAAGTCCAAGGATTGGTCTCAGCCTTCACATTGTTTTTTACCTCTCCACCTTCCAGCAAGTCGAAGTTCTTGTCGAGTGAAGTCCACTTGCCCAAGAGTGAAGTAAGATTGATGATTTTCTGTGCCATCATCTCTCCATCCTGTGCCTTGTAACCGATAAGAGCGATGCGGTCGCCTGCCAGCAAACCACCCTGCACGATGTCTGGCTGCTCATCATCGATGAAGACAGAGAGCGTATCTCCCTCATCAGAAATCAGTTCCAGATTGTGCATAGATGTACCCTCACCACAAACACCGTAGATGGTTGAATCATCGGCAACTTCCTCCAGATCGAGGGAATCTGTAGGAGTGATTACCTGTGCGGTTTTCTTATCCTTACAGCTATTGGCAGCAAAGAGTACCACCAAAGCCATCATCATATAAACTAATCTTTTCATAATCCTTATAGTTTTTGTTGTTATAAAAACGTTCTATTTATCTTGTTTATCATGAAGCTCCTCCTATTGAAGCTTACGATTCTTTCTGAAGTCTTTCCTGTTTCTTGGCTTCATCCCACAGTTTATCCATCTCTTCCAAGCTCATGTCTTTCAGATTCTTACCCTGCTTGAGCGAATGATCTTCTACATAGTTGAAACGGCGGATAAACTTCTGGTTTGTCTTCTCCAGCGCATTGTCCGGATTGAGCTTGTAGAGACGGGCAGCATTGATTACGGAGAAGAGGAAATCGCCAAGTTCCTGGGTTGAATTTTCCTTATCTCCCTTGGCAAGTTCAACCTTGAGTTCTTCCAGTTCTTCGTGTACCTTATCCCATACATCCTCCTTCTCTTTCCAGTCGAAGCCCACGTTTCGTGCCTTGTCCTGAATGCGATAGGCCTTGATAAGGGATGGCAGGGAATTAGGCACACCGCTCAGAACGCGCTCGTTGCCATCTTTCTCCTGCTGCTTGATCTGCTCCCAGGTTTTCTCTACCGAGGCAGCATTCTTGGGTTTGCTGGCTCCAAGAGCCAGGGTTTCTTCAGAATTGGCAGTTTCTGCCTTCCGAGTTTCTTCCGTATTGGCAGCTTCTGCCTTCCCGTTTTCTGCTTCATCAGTTTCTTTATATACCACCTGTCCCGCATCATTAATATACATATCAGGATTCGCCACAGTCCATTCGCCCTCTTCCTTCCAGTTGATGAAAGGATGGCGGAACATCAGCTTATCAGCTTCCTGATTGCAGACATCGCAGATATCGAACTCGCCGTCTTCTCTGCCGATGATGCTATAGAACATCACGTGCTCCAGCACATCGCCCAGCTCCTTCTTGATATCCTTGTAATCGCGCTTCATCAAGGCATCACAAAGCTCGAAAGTCTCCTCGATGGTATTCGGACGAAGACTCTCGAATGTCTGTTTCTTATCCCATGGACACTGCAGGCGCAAACGGTCCTGCACATCCAGCAAGCGACTGAACGCCGCTAACTTTTCTTCTTTCGTATGCATTGTTTTAATTTCTACTTTTTACTGCATTACTAACCATCGTTTTGTGCAAAAATTAATAATTTTGATGCAAAGATAGCATTTTTCGCTCAAAAATTCGTATCTTTGCACCGTTTTTTAAGGAAAAAGAAAGAAAAAGAATAAAAATTAGATAGAAACAATGGAATTAGCAAGTAAATACGATCCACAAGCAGTGGAAAGTAAATGGTATCAGTACTGGCTCGACAATAAGCTTTTCAGCTCTAAGCCAGATGGTCGTGAACCTTATACAGTGGTTATCCCTCCACCAAACGTAACGGGTGTGCTCCACATGGGACACATGCTCAACAATACTATTCAGGATATTCTCGTTCGCCGTGCACGCATGGAGGGCAAGAACGCATGCTGGGTACCAGGTACCGACCATGCCAGTATCGCTACCGAGGCAAAGGTTGTAAACCGCCTCGCTCAGCAGGGCATCAAGAAGACTGACCTTACCCGCGAGGAGTTCCTCAAGCATGCTTGGGACTGGACTCACGAGCATGGTGGCATCATCCTCAAGCAGCTCCGCAAACTCGGTGCCAGCTGCGATTGGGACCGCACAGCATTCACCATGGACGAGACCCGCTCTCGTGCCGTCATCCACGTATTCTGCGATCTTTACAAGAAAGGTCTCATCTATCGTGGCGTGCGCATGGTTAACTGGGACCCTAAGGCTCAGACTGCGCTCTCTGACGAGGAGGTTATCTACAAGGATGAGCACTCTAAGCTCTACCATCTGAAGTATTACGTGGTAGAGCAGGACTGCCAGCAGGTGGACGAGGAGAACGTGATGCACAAGGATGAGAAGGGCTACTATGCTGTGGTAGCAACTACCCGTCCGGAGACCATCATGGGCGACTCTGCCATGTGTATCAACCCAGAGGATAAGAAGAATACCTGGTTGAAGGGTAAGCACGTAATCGTGCCTCTCGTAAACCGCGAGATTCCTGTCATCGAGGATACATACGTAGATATCGAGTTCGGTACCGGATGCTTGAAGGTAACTCCAGCTCACGATATCAACGACCACGCCCTCGGTTTGAAGCACGGTTTGGAGACCATCGATATCTTCAACGACAACGGTACCATCAGCGAGGCAGCAGGTCTCTATGTAGGTATGGACCGCATGGACGTGCGCAAGCAGATTTCCATCGACCTTCAGAACGCCGGTCTGATGGAGAAGATTGAGGACTATAATAATAAGGTGGGCTTCTCTGAGCGTACCAATGTGCCTATCGAGCCAAAGCTCTCTACACAGTGGTTCCTCAAGATGCAACACTTTGCTGACATCGCCCTCCCTCCTGTGATGGACGACGACATCGAGTTCTATCCTAAGAAGTACAAGAACACCTATCGCCACTGGCTGGAGAACATCAAGGACTGGTGTATCAGCCGTCAGCTCTGGTGGGGTCACCGCATCCCAGCCTACTACTTCGACAATGCCGGCAAGAAGGATTTCGTGGTAGCAGAGACTGCCGAGGAGGCGCTGAAGCTCGCTCAGGAGAAGAACGCCAGCATCAAGGCTGAGGATCTTGAGCAGGAGAGCGACTGCCTCGACACCTGGTTCTCTTCATGGCTGTGGCCTATCTCTCTGTTTGATGGCATCGAGCATCCAGACAACGAGGAGATCAACTACTACTACCCTACTTCCGACCTCGTAACTGGTCCGGATATCATCTTCTTCTGGGTAGCACGTATGATCATGGCTGGCTACGAATATCGTGGCAAGATGCCATTCAAGCACGTATATTTCACAGGTATCGTTCGCGATAAGCTCGGCCGCAAGATGAGCAAGAGTCTCGGTAACTCACCAGACCCACTGGATCTGATTGACAAGTTTGGTGCCGATGGTGTTCGTATGGGTATGATGCTCAGCGCTCCAGCGGGCAACGACATCCTCTTCGACGAGAGCCTTTGCGAGCAGGGACGTAACTTCAACAATAAGATCTGGAATGCCTTCCGCCTCGTGAAGGGTTGGGAGACTGCAGATATCGAGCAGCCTAAGAGTGCAGAAATCGCCGTGAAGTGGTTTGATGCCAAGCTCAAGGAAGTGAACGAGGAGATGCAGAAGCAGTTTAAGGACTACCGTATCTCTGAGGCATTGATGACTGTATATAAGCTGTTCTGGGATGAGTTCTCATCTTGGTACCTGGAGATGGTGAAGCCAGCTTACGGCCAGCCTATCGACCAGAAGAGCTACGACGCTACCCTCCGTTTCTTCGATGCCCTCCTGAAGATGTTGCATCCATTCATGCCATTCATCACCGAGGAGTTGTGGCAGCACATCTACGACCGCAAGGATGGCGAGAGCATCATGCGCGAGAAGCTGGAGATTCCTGCACCTACAGCTGAGGAGCTGAAGTTGGCAGCAGATATCGAGGCAGTGAAGCAGATTATCGCCGGTGTTCGTACCGTTCGCAACCAGAAGAACATTGCCCTGAAGGAGCAGTTGTCTCTGCAGGTAGTAGGCAAGAACGATTTCGAGGCTTACAACGACGTAACTCTGAAGATGGCTAACCTCGACAAGATTGAGGTCATCGCCGAGAAGAGTGCCGATGCATCCAGCTTCATGGTAGGTACTGACGAGTTTGCCGTACCATTGGGCGACCTCATCGACGTGGCTGCCGAGATTGAGAAGGCAGAGGCTCAGCTCAAGCACCTGGAGGGCTTCCTGATGGGTGTACGCAAGAAGCTCAGCAATGAGAACTTCGTTGCTCACGCTCCTGAGAAGGTAGTAGCCCTGGAGCGCAAGAAGGAGAGCGATTCTGTAGAGAAGATTGCTGCCCTGAAGGCAACCATCGAGGAGCTCAAGAAGAAGTAACAGATTCTTTTTATATATGTTGAATGTTGAGTGTAGAATGATGAATGTGGAATCAGACGGATGAATTCGTCAGCCATTCTGCAACTCAGCATTCAGCATTCAACATTCAACTTTTTTATTATGATCAAGAAGCTTTTCACCTTATTTATATGTATGTTTTCGTTCGCCATGACTTTCACCAGTTGTAGCGACGAGGCTTTTGATGTGGATAGCGTCAACAAGCAAACCATCCTGGTATATTATCCATGGACAGGCAGTACCACCAGTTCGGGTTTGAAGCAATACCTTGCCAACAACATCGACAGCATCTGCCAGGGTATCGTAGCCAAGAAAGGACTCAGTGACTCACGTGTGATGGTATTTTTCAGCGAGAAATACAACAAGAGCACACTCTACGATCTGCAGTACGATGCCACCAGCAGGAAGGTGAACCGTGTGCCCGTGAAGACCTACGAGGACAACAGCTATTGCACGGCAGAGGGATTCGCCAACCTTCTCAATGAGGTGAAGCAAAATGCCGAGGCACTCAACTATGCCCTCATCATCGGAGTACATGGTTCCGGATGGACCTATGCAGAAGATTGGGTGAATTATCCGAACTATGCCCGTCCTGGCTTCGGAAGCACAGCCACAGCCGGCAAGCCATCCAGTACATTCAGCGGCATACAGTTTGGCAGCGACCCAGACCATCCAGTCACCCGCTTCTTCGGAAGTGTAAATTCCAAGAGTTATGCCATGGACATCCCAACCCTGGCAGAAGGAATCAGACAGAGCGGAATGAAGATGCAATACATTCTCTTCGATGCCTGCTATATGGGAAATGTGGAGACTGCCTACGAACTGAAGGATGTCACCAACTATCTCATCAGTTCGAGCAGCGAGGTGATGGGTATGGGCATTCCATACCGGAGCATCTGGAGCATGCTCAATTCCGCAACGCCCAACTATTCCGGCATCGTGAACGGTATTGTCAACTTCTACAAATCTAGCGACGTACCTTATTGCAACATGGCAGCCATCGACTGTCGCGAGATGGATAACCTGGCTAGCGTAATGAAGGAAATCAACAGCAAATATACGCTCGATTCCTCCATTCCTCTAGAAACAATCCAACCTCTCGACGGCTTCACTCCCAACCTGTTTTATGACATGTCGGTATATGTAGATAGCCTCAAGCCAAGCGGTTACCTGAAAGACCAGTTTGCCGCCCAGATGCAGAAAACCATCAAGGAGGCAGCGCATACTGATGAGGCATTAACCATGCTGAAGGACCCGTATAGAGGAACCACCTTCCAGGTGAAGAGCTATTGCGGCCTTTCCATCTCCGACCCGAGCCAGCACAGTGTAGCCCTGAAGGGAAGAGAGAAGACAGGATGGTGGAAGGCAACCCACTAATACCTGAAGCAGCACGCCCTGAAAGGGCAGAAGCTCCTAGCCCAGGGCATCGCCCTGGGT
>ERZ506929.985-NODE-985-length-10350-cov-4.480039_pt1 | contig 10350 bp, 6 predicted proteins | sample MGYA00513173_ERZ506929 | MGnify/ENA metagenome assembly ERZ506929 | reverse complement strand
GCTCCATCGCAATAGGCTTCTGTCATGGATATCGTAATTCCATGATCCTGCACTCTTTCATCCGTGCCAGTGGCATACTCTTTATAATCTCCTTTAAAATCAATGACGTCCTGAATATAGGTAAATACACTTCCGACAATCGGTATATTTTCTGCCATTGCCGGGTTTGTAACATGAATAATTCCAAAAATGATTACCAGACAGGATAGTACCGACCACGTACATTTTTTTCGAAATCTATTTTTTTGTACTGTTTTTTCAGCGCGTAAAATGGATTGATGTGTTTTTTCATCTAAATCTTCCGGCACGGGTATCTGGCTCATTTCATCATGAATCTTCAAAATAGTCCTCCTTTAACATCTTCTTTAAAGCAGCTCTTGCCCTGGATAAATTGGTTTTCACTGTATTCTCCGGTATCATCTGCTTTTTTGCAATTTCCTCCACAGACATTTCCAGAAAATATTTTTGAATGATGACGTCTTTGTATTTTTTCGGCAGCCGGTTTACTGCGTTCATTAAATCAAGCTTTTCTTCAACATGTTCAGAATGTGAAGCCTCATGAAATGCTTCCTCGTATTCCACAATTTTTTTGTTCTGTTTTATATAACGAACCGCTTTATTCATAATGATTCTGGTCATCCATGTTGAAAACAGCTCCGGATTTCTCAGTGTCTTTATTTTCAGATATCCCTGATAGACACTATCCTGAACAATTTCGACTGCTGCATCCTCATTTTTTACATATAAAAATGCTATTTTATAAAAGTATGGGTTATACTGATGAATCAATTCGCCGTATGCATGACTGTCCCCATGAATTGCTTTATAAACTAAAGAGTACTCTTCTTTTTTCATCTTTTACCCACCTTTCATATATTAGATACCTGACCGCACCGCCAGGTTTCAAAAATTTTCTATTGTATCTAATTGAGGTAAAGTATTTTATACAGAAAAAGCCTGCATCTCAGGAAATATCCTTTCGATGCAGGCTTTTTTCTGTCTTATATGTAAGAATGATCGATTTTCGTCACCACGTAATAGTTATCACCGAAATGTTCATGCACAGACTGGAGCACTTCTGTGAGCAGTTCCTCGTCCGTCAGACGGAATCCAAATGGCGCGAGAATGTCAAAAATGAGGTTCGTATGCGTCCCGCCACTCACCATTCTGAAATCGTGAATGGACAAATCTTCATCAATTGCCTTGATCAGAGATACCATCGCCGCTTTCGTCTCACTCACATGCTCATCCGAAGTCACGACCGGATCCATGTGGATCGTTGCCTCACAGCCAAGTGTCTCACGCAGTTCATTCTCAATATTGTCTATCACATCATGCAGTTCCAAAATATTTCCCTCTGCCGGAACTTCTGCATGCAATGAGATCATCTGTCTGCCCGGGCCGTAATCATGGACGATCAGATCATGCATTCCGCATACTTCCGAATGTGACATTACGATCTCATCTATTTTTTCTACAAATTCATGTGCCGGCGGCTGTCCAAGCAATGGATTTAATGTCTCTCTGGCAGCGTCAAAACCTGCATAACCGACTAATAAGCCCACAACCAGACCGCAGTAGCCATCAATTTTGATTCCTGTAAAATGGGTGAATATGGATGCCAGAAGCACAACCGTTGTCGCTGCGGTATCACTTAAACTGTCTGTGGCAACCGCTTTCATCGCTGCAGAATCCAGTTTTTTTCCAATAGCACGGTTATAATACGCCATATATAGTTTTACAAGAATGGATGCGATCAGGATCACTGCCACAAGGAGCGTGAACTCTGTTTCCTCCGGATGCATGATTTTTCCGATGGAGTCACGGACGAGTTCGTAACCCATCAAAAGGATTGCCGCAGCCACAACCAGGCCGGAAACATACTCAATCCTTCCATGTCCAAATGGATGCTCCGTATCCGGTTTTGCCCCTGCAAGCTTGAAGCCAAGCAGTGTCACGATCGAAGAACCTGCATCTGAAAGGTTGTTAAAGGCATCTGCTGTGATCGCAATGGAATTGCTTAAAGTTCCTGCGAGAAATTTACCGATAAAAAGCAGTACATTAAATAATATACCGATCACACCGCACAGCATTCCGTATGCCTCGCGCTGTTTTATTTTATCTTCTGAGTCTTTGATAAATATTTTTGCTAATAATGTTACCATGTCACGCTTCCTTTTTTATTCCAGTTTTCCAAAATGTGCAAAAGGCCAGTAAGTAAAAAGTGCTTTTCCTAAAATTTTGTCTTTTGTCACATAAGTGTTGCTCCAATATCTTGCATCCCAGGAATCATTCCTGTTATCTCCCATCATGAAGTACGATCCCTCCGGCACCTCAAATGTATATGGACCCGTGGCAACAGTCCATTCTTCTTTCAGATAGTCCTCCTGTAAAGGCTCTGCCGATCCATTGATATATATTTTTCCATCCTCAATATCGATGGTATCCCCCGGAAGCCCGATCACACGCTTCACATAAATCTCACTCTCATCATCCGGATACCGGAATACGACAATATCCCCTCTCTCTGGCTCTCCAAACACATATGCGAGCCGGTTTCCGATAAAACGGTCTCCTGGCAGGATTGTATTCTCCATCGATCCGGTAGGTACATCCGCATTGATGATCAGAAAGTTTTTGATGAGAAGCGCTGCCACTAAAGCAATTGCAAACGGGATCACCCAGCTCATGATCTCTTTGAAAATGGAGGTTTGCTCCTCGTCATTCTCCTGATTTTCCGGTGCTTTAATACCGTCTGCTGTCTGCTCTGCTTTATGTTCTATTGGATCATTAAAATCTTCTACCTGTAAATCTTCCATTATCTCTTTATCCTCAATTCGTTTTCCTTATGATCTGCTATTCTGCTTTTTGCAATAGCTATATTTTACCATAACTGGAATGAAATAGATATGAGAATTTTCCTATTGCACAAAAAAGACTGCCGGCAGTTTACCTTTTTCATAAATCTGCCTGACAGTCTGATGTGCCTTCTGGAAAAAGCGCTTAGTACTCTTCCTCTTCGCCTTCTTCTTTCTCAGAAATATCGTTCACCGGTTTCTCCAGTCCCTCGATCGTGATATGGTTTTTCTCTGCGTAATCCCATAATGCAGCGTGAATTGCTTCCTCTGCCAACAGGCTGCAGTGAACCTTCACTGGTGGAAGTCCGTCTAAAGCTTCCATAACGGCTTTATTTGTCACTTCCAACGCCTGCTGTACTGTTTTTCCTTTTACAAGTTCGGTTGCCATACTGCTTGTTGCAACGGCTGCGCCACATCCAAATGTTTTAAACTTTACATCCTGGATGATCCCGTTATCATCAATGTCAAGATACATTCTCATGATGTCGCCGCATTTTGCATTACCAACGGTACCGACACCGCTTGGATTCTCAATCTCTCCAACGTTTCTTGGGTTGTTAAAATGATCCATTACTTTTTCACTATACATACTTTTTATCCTGCTTTCTTTGAATATAACCTGTTATTTTGATCACTGTAAAATCATGTGATCGAAAAATTTATTTATTCTGTTTTTTTACGAAATCCTCATATAATGGGGACATGCTTCTCAAACGTTCAATGATCTTCTTTAACTCGTCTACAACAAAATCGATCTCTTCTACGGTATTCTTCTCGGAAAGTGTCAGACGAAGAGAACCGTGTGCGATCTCATGAGGAAGTCCGATCGCAAGCAATACATGAGACGGGTCTAAGGATCCGGAAGTACATGCAGAACCACTGGATGCACAGACACCTGCCTGATCTAATAAGATCAGCATGGACTCACCCTCGATATAACGGAAACATACGTTTACGTTGTTTGGCAGACGGTCATGTCTGTCACCATTCAATCTCACATATGGGATTTCTGTTAAAATACGGTCGATCAGGTGATCTCTTAAGCTGATCTCTTTTGCACTTCTCTCTGCCATGGTATTTTTTGCGATCTCGGCTGCTTTGCCGATACCTACGATACCCGGTACATTCAGAGTTCCGGCTCTACGTTTTCGCTCCTGCGCACCACCGTGGATGAAGGAAAGAATCTTCACGCCTTTTCTGATATACATTACGCCAATTCCCTTTGGTCCGTTGATCTTGTGACCGCTGGCACTCAGCATATCAATGTTCATCTCGTCCACATCGATCGGAATATGTCCAAATGCCTGTACAGCGTCCGTGTGGAATAATACGCCATGTTCATGTGCGATACGTCCGATCTCCCTGACCGGCTGGATGGTTCCGATCTCGTTATTTGCTGTCATTATGGAAATCAGGATTGTATCAGGACGGATTGCTGCCTCTAACTCGTCCAGTTTTACTTTACCGTTTTCGTCAACGTTCACATACGTAATCTCAAAACCTTTTTTCTCCAGGTAAGCACAGGTGTGAAGGATCGCGTGATGTTCGATCGTGCTTGTGATGATGTGTTTTCCTTTGGACGCATAAGCGTCTGCGGTTGCCTTTAATGCCCAGTTATCAGACTCGCTGCCGCCTCCTGTAAAATAAATCTCATCTGTCTTCGCATTGATCAGTTCTGCCACGGAAGTCCTTGCTTTATCAACCGCCTTTTTGCTCTCAGATGCAAAACTGTAAATTGCAGATGGATTGCTGTATACTTCTGAAAAATATGGAAGCATCTCCTGTAACACTTCCGGATATACCTGCGTTGTTGCTGCATTATCTAAGTAAATCAGTTTACTCATATCTTTGTACCTCTTTCTATCTCTAAATTAGTTTGTAATTGATATTTCCTAGTTATTTGATATGATATAAGTATTATAACGCATTATTTCCCCTTGTCAAGGTAGGAATTGTTTTCTTTTTTGTACAAGTACGCTATTTTTTTTCATAGTCGCCCGATACCTGACAAGGCATAAGTATCACGACAATCCTTCCAGACCGCCGAACATTTTCATGAGTTCTTTTTCCCCATAATCGTCAAAGTCAACGGTGATCATCATGTCATCCTCTCTTACCACGGAACCGGTGCCGTATTTTGGATGACGGACGCGGCGTTTTTGTGTGGTTACTGCTTCATTTCCTACTGAAATATTCTTTGTTCCTGTATTCGCCGATGGATTTTTTTCCCCTGATATTTTGCCGGCTTCCTGCAGTTCTATATGCTCTGACTGATTTGCACGCTCTGCAAGGATCTGGCATTTCAGATCCTGTAAATGCGTTGCCGAAGACTCCCGCTCCTTCTCCTGTCCTTCGATCAGATTTCCCGGTATCATGCGCAGATATCTGCTCGGTCCGGGTGCTGCCCGGTACTGTCCCGGACTTGTGTAATAGGAAAGTTCCAGATGTTCCTTCGCCCTTGTGATGCCGACAAAAAAGAGACGCTGCTCCTCCTCTTCCTCCTCAAAACTTTTGGTCTGCAAAGGAATCAGTCCATAATTCACACCTGTGATAAAAACATGGGAAAACTCCAACCCTTTGGATGCATGAAGTGTCATAAGCTTTACAGTATCGTTTTCATTATGTATCTCTTTTTTCAAAATATTCGTTCCATACAAAGACGCCATATTCAAAAATTCCGAAAAACCTTCCACGACATTTTTCTGCTGCTCTTTCTGATAGGTGGTCATGCGCTCCAAAAAGTCCATGACGCAGGTTCTGTCTTCTACATACGAAGCTGTCGTTGGGTGGAGATGATTTTCCAGAGAAAAATAACTCCAGAGGTTTTCGGCTGTTGTGGATTGAGCGTTGAAATATGCTTGCGAAAATCCAAGCATTTGCTTACGGATATCTGAGTTTATTTTTTGCTTCTCTGATTGTGGAGTCTCTGTCTGTGTTTTCCGGGTTTCACTCAGAATATCAATTGTTTTTTCCGCCTCTTTCACCGACATGCCGAGCCCGTATCTCTTATCCGCAAGCGCCGCTATGCCGGAACTTTTATCCTTCGGGTTGACAGAAAAACGCAGTACCCTGATCAGCCAGTCCAGAACCGGAATATCTTTCACAGTCTTTTTTAACGAAACTTCGAATGGAATGCCTTCTTTTTCAAAAACATGTTCAAAAATTTCTGACTGGTTCTGCAAACGGTAAAAGATCGCCATTTCCCGGTATGGAAGCCCCGACGCATGCAGATCCCTGATCCTGCCTGCAAGATAGTCAGCCTCCTGAAACGGATCATACATATTCCGGATCTGAATTTTATCACCGCTCTCCCTGCCGCCCTGCAAGGTGCCTCCCTGCTGCATGAAGCAGCGTGCCACTGCAAGGATTTCACTGCTGGAACGGTAATTCACCGGAAGTGTCAGCTCCGTTGCCTGATATTTGGTCTTCAGCTGATAAAAAATATGAAAAGCACTTCCACGCCAACTGTAAATGACCTGATTCGGATCACCTACTGCAAAAAAACAGGTCTGTGGTTTTTTCAGGCAGTCGATGAGCTCTAACTGTTTCTCATCGCTGTCCTGCACTTCGTCCACGATGATCCAGGAGATGTCATCCATCTTCTGTTCTGACATCTTCACCAAATTACATGTGTTTTCCAGCAGCTCATCAAACGTCATTTTATCCTGGCGTCTCTTTTCTTCCTTTAGCAATGCCTTTAATTTTTCAATATCATCCTGATATTTGCTGTTTTTTTGTTCCAGACGCTTTTTCAGCCGGTTTTTATATTTGATTTTCAGCTGATAAGTTAAGATCAACTGCTCTGCCATCCCAAGTTCTTCGTCCGGATCCATCACCATAAATTCTTTGGTATAACCCAGATTTTCCACTGGAAGCATTTTCTTCAACATTGTAAGACACACACTGTGAAATGTTCCAAAGCCCCACAACTGTTCCTCTGTGATCTCCGGCTCCAGCGCATACAGACGCTCTTTGATCTCATCCGCAGCCTTATTCGTAAAAGTCAGAACAACCATCTGCTCATATGGAATCTGCTTCTCGTAATGCAGATACATGACCTTTGTGATAAGAACCGTCGTCTTACCGCTGCCAACATTGGCATTCACCAGACAAGCGTTGCTCTCATCGAAAACGGCTGCTTTCTGGTATTCATTTAGACGTTGTAGCTGTTGTGTGTAATTTTCTTTAAATTCCATATTTCTTTAAATCCACCCTGCCATTCACCACTTCAATGCCGTCTGCTTTCAGCAGTTCTTCCTGCACATGCTCCCCTCCAAAGGCGAAAGCCCCTGCTAATTCTCCCTTGGAATTCACAACACGGTAACATGGGATATGCTCCGGATCCGGGTTATGGTGCAGGGCATTTCCGACTGCTCTAGACATTCTCGGATTTCCGGCAAGCTCTGCCACCCTGCCGTAAGTTGCCACTTTACCTTTTGGAATGGTTTTCACCGCCTCATAAATACGCTTTGTCGGACTGTCTGTGATAATGTCATAGCTTTCTGCAATCATCTGCTTCACATCCTTATCCGGGATTGTCCCATCTAAAATGATCGTATTCCAGTGTTCTTTATTCTGATGATATCCCGGAAGCACGGACGCATAGGCATCCCTCCAGAAATCGCGCCACTCCGGGCGCACTTTCACATTCAGATTGATGTATCCGTTCCGCTCATATACCCACAAAAATGCCTTTTTGCTTCCATGCACACGCACTAACTCCCAGTTTGAATCATGGAACGGCGTTTCCAGATAAGTGTCTGGAAATGATAATCCGTATTTTGTTGCTTCTTCTCTTGTTTTCATAATAACCTCCGCCCCATCTTCTCCATTGCGTCCTTATCTGGCTCTTTCACTTCATCCGTAAGCGCCACCTGAATCTGGAATCCAACCGGCACATCCGCATAATAACTGATAATATTCTTAAGGCGCTCGCGGTTTCCCGGCTCCATCACCCAGTCTGCATAAAAGGCGCTGGATAATTTTAAGATCAGCATCCGCTCTCTCACTTCGACCGCCGGAACGGTCTGTAAAAACGCGGCAAAGTTCTCTCCGTTTTCACTAATCTTTTTGCAGAACTCCTGCCACTGCTCTCCTAACTTTTCAAACGAGAACTCTTTTCTCCGGAACGTGGACGGCGCATGCTCTGCAGTCTTCACTCCCATCGGGACATCCCAGTGTTCCAGCAGGTTTTCCAGTCCGAAAAGTACCATCTGCCTGTCAAGCCGGTAATCTCCCACACAGGCGGCACAGCCATCTTTGCATCCACAGCCTTTTACAAGCTTCACGGCATTTTGGATAATATCTTCCATATTATCATAAATCTTTTCAGCGAATCCAAGTCCACCCACATACTTATCGTAAAAATAGATGTCTACGTCCGAGCTTGTGTCAAACGCAAGTTCCAGTGCATTCGCCGACGTGATAACTCCAATATCCTCCTGTTCCGTCATGGTCACCATCCGGGCAGCATTTTTCAGTGCGAAACAGACGCCCTCATAATAATTGTTCCGCACCATTTTCGTATTCTCATTCACCTGGATCAATCCCCGGTACACCTTCACGACATTCTCCGGCACACGCATCCAGGTGCTCTCCGTATCATAGTCTTTGGAGAGTGCCTTCGGTAACTGCTCATAGCCAAGATTCTGATGATTGTGAAACTGCATTTTCTTAAACATATAAACGTAATCGCTCACATTGACATCGCCAAAATGAAGCTCTGTGCGCGCAAGCGGCATATTTTTACTCTCGTGAACGATCTTCACATTCGCTTCCCCTGCCGCAACTGTATAATAATTTCCATTAAATGGCACTGCATAGGCAGTCCGGCTCTCAAGGTCAAGCTTTGTCACCTGATAGGCAACACCGTCATGCATGTAGACCGCACCATCGTGAAGCTCGCGGAACGCCTGACTCTCGTCCATCTCTGTGATTTCTTTTCCGCTGTCCTTGTGCAGAAGCTTATAGCGCTTCTCGTCAATATTGCGCATGGAAAAATCACCCGCCGGGAACTCACCGCCAGACCACGCAAATTTTCCATTGTGGCTCGATAGTTCCTCAGCGCGGAGAAGTACCGGGATTGCCTCGCCAAGATCCGGAAACAGGGAAATATCATCAAGCGTCAAAGGAATCTCCGCTGCTGCCGCACGGATATGCGCCAGCTCAATGATCAGATTATTCTTATCGATCACAGCATTTTCACTGCTTCTCTCAAACAGCCAGCCCGGCTCAAGCGCAATGTACTGGTCAAACGACTGATTGTCGAGAATGAGATAGTTGCTGCTCCTTTTCCCACTTCTTCCGGCACGCCCTGTCTGCTGCCAGAATGAGGCTCTGGTGCCCGGATAACCGACTAACACCGTGGTACTGATCTTTCCGATATCAATCCCAAGTTCTAATGCATTCGTGGAAACAAGTCCCATCAGTTCTCCCGAGATCATCTGATTTTCAATCTGTTTCCGCTCAAGCGGCGTGTAACCGCCACGATAACCGGAGATTTCCTCCGGCTTATGCGTGCCTAAAAATCCCTCCGCTACCAAATGATCTCTCGTCTCTTTTAAAACGATCTCCACATTCTTTCTGGACTTCGTAAACGCAATAAAATTTTTCCCTTCATCCATCAGTTCCGGCAAAAGTTCTGCCGCCACTGTCGTAATGCGAACCTGCCCATAATAGTTGTCGTCTTTCCCCATGATCTTCGGCGGCTGGATGAGATAATATCCACGTTCTGCTGCTGGTGAGCCGTCCTTATCCACAAGTGCAAACTGCTTTCCACAGATCTCTGCTGCAAGCTCCACCGGATTGGCGATCGTAGCAGAACTGCAAAGAAACTGCGGATTGGAATGATAATAACGGCATACTCTTGAAAGTCTGCGGAACACATTTGCCAGATGCGAACCGAACGCTCCACGATACGTGTGCAGCTCATCGATCACAATGTATTTTAAATTGGAAAAAATAAAATCAAACCCGTATTTGCTGTGATTCGGCAAAAATGCCCCATTCACCATCTCCGGGTTTGTCAATATAATATTGGCACTCTGCCGGATTCTTGTACGCTCCGCCACCGGCGTATCCCCATCATACACGCCCGCCACAATACGGTTCTCTCCAAAATATTCCAGATACGGTGCAATCGCACGGTACTGGTCTGCCGCAAGTGCCTTGGTCGGGTAAATGAAGATTGCCCTTGTCAGCGGATTTTTCAAAATATCCTGTAAAACCGGGAGTAAAAAACTTAAGGTCTTGCCGCTCGCCGTTGATGTTGTGATAACAACATTCTTCCCGGAAGTCACTTTCTCAAACATTTCCGTCTGATGACAGTATAGCTTCCCGATTCCGTGCGACTTCAGGTACTCCGCCAGCTCCGGCAGAAGATTCTCCGGGAAATCGTCATATACTGCCGGGTGGTCAGGGATTGTTTTTTCGTAAATGATGCAGTCTTTGATGTCCATGGAAAAGTCCTTCCTATTTTCTGACAGATGTCGGA
>ERZ506929.983-NODE-983-length-10362-cov-5.866207_pt1 | contig 10362 bp, 10 predicted proteins | sample MGYA00513173_ERZ506929 | MGnify/ENA metagenome assembly ERZ506929 | reverse complement strand
ACTGAGAGGCCGCTTCCCAGTTAATAAATTAAATCCCAATTTAATTAAATCCCAAAATACTCTTCCAGCACATTTTCCAACGCGCTGCCGTAATTTTGTTTCTCAACTTTTTCTGTCGTGACAATATCTCTTGCTCCAATCTTTTTTCTATTCAGATAATAGACTGTTTCACCTACTTTTTCGCCTTTTTTTAATGGTGCTTTTACATTCTTGTCTTTTCTTGTTTTGCTCTTTATTTTGGACAGGTCAGCGCCTGTGGTGTCCACGTAGGTGAATGTATCTTTCTGACGTACCTTCACCTCTTTTTCCGTCCCGCCTCTGACTTCGACCGGTGATATCTTCTTTTGTTCTTTTTCTGTATATTTCTGACATTTTCCGAAACCATAATTCAATAAAGTGATTGCATCTCTGACTCTGGCTTTGCTGTCGTCTGCTGCCATGATCACGGCGATCAGATCGATGTCGTCTTTCCTTCCGGTTGCGGATACACAGAATTTGGCTTTACTGGTAGAGCCGGTCTTTAACCCGGTTGCATATTCATACTGACGGATCAGTTTGTTTGTATTCGTAAGTCCGAATTCTGATTCGCCCTTTTGGGTTTTATGTGTGATATTCTCCATCCAGATGTTGCAGTAATCGAAGATCTGCGGATATGTAATGATCAGTTCTTTTGACATCAGTGCAATATCCCTTGCCGTTGTCAGATGACCGTCTGCATCCAATCCGTTGCAATTTACAAAATGTGTATTTTTCATGCCAAGATCCTTTGCCCGTTTGTTCATCTTTGCAACAAATTCTTCTTCGTTTCCACAGATATATTCAGCCATTGATACACAGGCATCGTTTGCGCTGGCTACAGAGATACATTTGATCAGCGTATCTACCGTCTGTGTCTCCCCAGGTTCCAGAAACACCTGTGAACCGCCCATGGACGCCGCATATTCAGATGTTGTCACTTCATCCGCCAGCTTGATCTGGCCGCTTTCCAGTGCATCGAATATCAACAGCAATGTCATAACTTTTGTTACACTTGCCGGTGGTAATTTCTCATTCGGATTTTTCTCATATATGATCTGTCCTGTTGACGCTTCCATCAGAATTGCCGACGGTGCACTGATCTGCTCCTGTTGTCTTTTCTCATTTTCTGTATTATTTTCTTGTGAATTTTCCGGTTGATTCTCTTCCGGCGGAACTGCATATACCGGTTGTAAAAATAGTACAAAAGACATTAGTATTGCACTGATACATCGTCTATGCCGCATCGCATCTGATTCCTCGCTGACATCTTTTCGATTATTATTATCTTACTCTGAGAAATTGTACATTATTCCATCCACCTATTGTTTTCCCACTCCGAAAATCATATAATAGACAGGAACACATTTTGAAAGGATGACAAATTATGAAATTCATATACCCTGCAGTATTTCACAAAACCGAAGAAGGACACTATAAAGGATATTTCCCGGATCTGGAATGTTGTTATGGAGAAGGTGAGACTCTGGATGAAGCCATTGAAAGTGCCAATGAAGCGGCACGTGACTGGATCACACTGGAACTTTCCGAAGATGAACCGATGATCCCATACGTATCTGATATTGAAGATATCGAAGTAAAAGACGGTGAGATCGTCCGCAATATCTCCATGAACATCCGCTTCTACGAAGGCTGGGACGAATAACCTGTGTATAAAATTTTTGAATCTGAAATTTCTTCCAGATTATGAAAACACTTCTAGTGTATTAATTATATTTCTCCACATACTATGGATGTAACAACAAGGAAAAAGTTACAAAGTTACCAGAAGGAGGAGTATAAAAATGGCAAATCGTTCATCAAACAAAGCAGCCGTACCTGAGGCAAAGGGTGCATTAGACAAATTCAAGTATGAGGTGGCAAGCGAACTTGGAGTTCCGTTATCAGACGGCTACAACGGAGACCTGACATCAAGACAGAACGGATCTGTCGGCGGTTATATGGTTAAGAAAATGATTGAACAGCAGGAAAAACAGATGGCAGGCAAATAGTCTGACACCGCCTGCAAAAGCTAGAAACGCAGACTGGAAAATTAAAAAAATCAACACATGATTTCTATTATTACAAAGTTGTCATGTGTTGATTATTTTTTGTTATATTCACAGAGTCTGCACATTGCGGCTTCTTTGTTATATCCGCCGGATCCATCTGCAGTGATTTCCCCCGTTATGTTATATCACAACTCCTGCCGCATTCTCATAATTCGGCAGTTTTCTGATCCATTCTTCATCTTCTTCCGTAAGCTGATCTGCGGCCTCATTTGCCATCTGAAGGATCTTCGCATCCTGATAGATATCTCCAAGCTTGAAATTCATAAGTCCGCTCTGGCGGATACCAAAAAGGTCTCCGGGACCACGTAGTCTTAAATCCTCGCTTGCAATCTTGAATCCATCATTTGAGTGATTTAGAATATCCAGCCGTTCTTTCGTTTCCTTTGATTTTGAGGCACTCATGAAGATACAGTAAGACTGATATTTTCCACGTCCCACACGTCCCCTTAACTGATGAAGCTGCGCCAGACCGAATCGTTCGGCATTTTCGATCATCATGACGGTTGCATTTGGCACGTCGATTCCAACTTCGATAACTGTGGTTGACACCAGAATCTGAATCTCATTTCTTCCGAACCGGTCCATAATATCGTCTTTCTGTGCCTGCTTCATCTTTCCATGCAGACAGGCCACCTGGATCTGATCACCCATCTCTTCTTGAAGTGCTACTGTATAATCCGTTACATTTTCGGCTTCCATTGTCTCGCTTTCTTCTACCATCGGACAGATCACATAGCACTGGCGTCCTTCTGCGATCTGTTTTTTCATGAAATTATAGGCTTTATTGCGATATCCGGTATCTACCACACAGTTTTTAATCGGAAGACGGTTCGCCGGAAGTTCGTCAATCACTGATATATCCAGATCACCATATAAAATAATCGCAAGCGTTCTTGGAATCGGCGTCGCACTCATAACCAATACGTGAGGTTCTCCACCCTTTAATGCAAATGTTTCCCGCTGTTTTACTCCAAATCTGTGTTGTTCATCAGTTATGACAAGCCCGAGGTTATCATAGCTTACAGTCCCCTGGATCAATGCATGCGTTCCGATAATAATTTTCGCCAGTCCGCATTCAATCCGGTCATATGCACGCCGTTTTTCTTTCGCTGTCATAGAACCCGTAAGCAGTTCAACCTTGATCGGGATATCATAATCTTCGAACATCCTCGTTATATTCTCATAATGCTGCCTTGCAAGCACCTCTGTCGGTGCCATCATTGCCCCCTGATAACCATTGAATGCCGCATTCATCAGCGCAAGTACCGCAACGATCGTCTTACCGGAACCGACATCCCCCTGTACCAGTCTTGACATTGTCTTGTCCGAACCAAGATCTTTCTCAATCTCTTTCCAGACTTTTTGCTGTGCACCGGTCAGTTCAAAAGGCAGATTTTCCAGAAATTTCTGTACCTCCGGCCGGGACTGCATCGGATAATTATTGTCCAGACGTTCATTTTTCTCCTTTAGTCTTCGGATCGACAAAATGAATTCCAGAAATTCTTCGAATACCAGGCGCTCTCTTGCATGATAAAAGACTTCCTTATCTTCAGGAAAATGTATTCCTCTCACCGCATAATTGTATTCTGCCAGACCATATTTCAAACGCAGTGAATCCGGCAGGATCTCTCTTGTAAGATCCAGACCATCCAGTGCCTGCTTCATGGCCTTCATAACCATGTTGTTGGATAATCCGGCCGTCAGACCATATACAGGCTGTAATGTATGCAGCTTCTCTTCGTATTTTGCAGAAGGATAGAACATCTCCGGATGTTCCATGACCAGATCGCCTGTTTTCTTACGGACGACTCTTCCACGCAGTGTGATCACGCCTCCGCCGGATAACGTATTTCTAAGGAAGGGCATACGGAACCAGATTACTTTTAACGTTCCGGTAAGATCTTTTACATGAAGTGTCGTTACCTGCATCCGGCTGCTTCCGGATACCTGTACACGTCCATAGATCGCACCGGTAACTGTCTGAATCTTATCCTCCTCCAGCTCACTGATGGGTACTGCTTCCTCATATACATCGTATCCATGCGGATAATAGCGGATCAGGTCGCCTACTGTATGAACATTAATCTTTTTAAAAAGCTTCTTCGTCTTCTCTCCGATTCCTTTTAAATCTCCGATGTCTGTCTTTTCTATCATACCCTTCTTACTTCTCCTATCTTATAACTACAATCTCACATTGCAAAATCACTTCCGGTTCATGTATGCAGAGAACCGAACCCATACACCTAAAGCATTGTCACTTCCGGTATATAAATTCGGTTCTATACATATCTGTTCCAATTGTAAAACTGAACAGATTTTGTTCATTTATAATTCTGCACCTTGTTTACTCTACAGCAAGAACATAATAATAGATCGGCTGTCCGCCAAACTGAATATCCACATCTACATCCGGATACAGTTCTTCGATCTCTCCTGCGAATTTCTCCGCCTCTTCTTCTGATACTTCCTCTCCGTAATAGATACTGATCAGTTCGGAATCTTCATCTACCAGATTCGCAATCAGTTCTTTTGTGGTCTCTTCCAGATCTTTTCCTACCGCAAGGATTCCACTGTCACCGATACCCATGATATCTCCTTCATGGATCTCTTTGTCATCGATATGTGTATCTCTTACCGCATACGTCATCTGACCGGTCTTTACATTCTTGATCTCTTCCAGCATAGCCTCTTCATTTGTCTTGGCATCTGCGTCCGGCATAAAGTTAATGATCGCTGTAATTCCCTGTGGTACAGTTTTGGTAGGGATTACGATGATCTCTTTATCTTCTACCAGTGATTTTGCCTGGTTTGCTGCCAGAATAATGTTCTTGTTGTTCGGAAGGATAAATACCATATCTGCATTTACCTGATCGATAGCATTCAGCATGTCCTCTGTACTTGGATTCATGGTCTGTCCGCCTTCGATGATATAATCTGCACCCAGTTCTTTGAATATCTCATTCATACCGGCTCCGATGGAAACGGTAATGAATCCCATTGCCTTTCTCGGCTCTGCTGTCTTCTTTTCTTCGTATGCAGCTTCTTCTTTTGCCTGTTCTTCTGCAAGCTTCTCCGCATCACGGATCAGTTTTTCCTGATGTTCTTCACGCATATTATCGATCTTCATCTTAGAAAGCTGTCCATAAGTCAGCGCTTTCTGAATCGCAAGTCCCGGATCATTGGTGTGTACGTGGATCTTCACGACATCATCATCCGCAACACATACGATGGAATCTCCGATCGAGCTTAAGAATTTCTTGAATTCATGTTCATCTTCTTCGGTAAATTCTTTTTCTGTCAGAATGATAAATTCTGTACAATATCCAAATTTGATATCTGCCGTATCTTCTGCATTCACCTTATTCACGGTAACACTTGTACTTGGTTTGATCGAACTGTAATCAATCTCTTTACCAAGGAATGCATCATATCCGCCTTTAATCACTTCCAGAAGTCCCTGTCCGCCGGAATCTACCACACCTGCTTCTTTTAATACCGGAAGCATCTCTGGTGTCTTATTCAGCACTTCCTCTGCATATTCGATCACAGCCGGGATGAATACTTCCAGATCATCTGTCTCTTCAGCCATCTCTGCTGCCTTTGTCGCAATTCCGCTGGCAACAGTAAGGATGGTTCCTTCCTTCGGCTTCATAACAGCCTTGTAAGCAGTATCTCTTGCTCTCTGGCATGCCGCAGCAAGTGCAAGCACATCAATCTCTTTCTCTTCTTTGATCGCCTTTGTAAATCCTCTTAAAAGCTGAGATAAGATAACTCCTGAGTTACCTCTCGCCCCGCGCAGGGATCCGGAAGAGATTGCCTTTGCAAGATCCTTCATCTCCGGGTTATTTAATGCTGTTACTTCTTTTGCCGCTGACATGATCGTCATAGACATATTTGTACCTGTATCTCCATCTGGTACCGGGAATACATTCAATTCGTTGATATAGTCTTTCTTTGCTTCAATGTTCTGAGCACCTGCAAGAAACATCTTTGCAAGCACGTCCACATTAATCGTTTTCGTAGCCACTTCTTACGTTCCTCCTTAAAATCCACAAACTAATCAATGACTCTTACGCCTTCAATATAGACGTTGATCTTATCTACCTGCATACCGGAAAATTCTTCCACTCTGTACTTCACATCACTGATCAGATTATCTGTTACAGCGGAAATGCTTACACCGTATGCCACAATAATGTGGAAGTCAATACTGATATGATTATCATCACTTATATTTACATGGATTCCTCTTGTCAGGCTCTCCTTTTTCAGCAGATGAACCAGGCCATCTTTCATATTTACAGCTGCCATTCCAACAATACCAAAACATTCAACCGCCACTGTTCCTGCATATTTTGCAATTACTTCAGGATCAATGGTAATAATTCCCAAATCTGTACTCATACACCCTTTCATAGCAAAACCTCCACTTCTTTTATTATCTTCTATCTAAATCAAAACATAATATATTTTATTATACTCTGTTTTGCCGCTAATTACAATAGTTCTTATTGCGCAAAAAAACTCAGATTCCACACATCGAAATCTGAGTTTCAATACATCTTATGCACGCTCAACTTTTCCTGATTTCAAACAAGAAGTACAAACATACATCTTCTTTGTAGCTCCGTTTTCGGTTTTCACGCGAACAGATTTTACATTTGATTTCCACATCTTTGGTGATTTTCTATGAGAGTGGCTGACATTGTTTCCAAAGTGAGCACCCTTTTCACAAATAGCACATTTTGCCATGACTGCACCTCCTAACGCTCATAATAAGTTCTTTGTCCGAACTCGCAACAATAGTTATTCTAGCAGACTGTTGCAAGAATTGCAAGAGTTATTTGATATTTTTTTGTTTACTTTTCGATTTTCAGCAACAAAACAGGCAATATCCCACTGCAACGCACAGGATCATACACAAAATCTGGCAGAACAAACCTGGTATGACCAGTGCCAGAAGCATTCCTGCCGCTATCCAGAATAATGCAAATCCTACGATTCTTTTCACAGACACACACCTGCTTTTTGTACATTATATGTACACTGCCACAAAAAATGTCTGCTATTTTTCTGCTTCGTCAAGGATCTTATTCACATCCTCTTCCGTAACGTTATCTTCTTTTCGGGATGTAAAACGATCCATCACATCCGGTACCATATCCAGCAGCTTCGTGATCGTATCCTGATTCTTGATGTTCACAAGCTTGGTGTGACCATTCTGAATGACCAGCACCGCACTTGGTGTCATCTTCCCACCGATACCTCCGGCACCTTTTTCTTTCTTATCTGCGTTGAACGCACCTGCTCCTACCGCAAAGGATACATCTACCAGTGGTAAAATAATCGTATCGCCGATATGGATTGCTTCTCCTACTACCGTCTTGGATGATACCACTCCGTCCATACCATGGAACAGCGCTTCTACAGTCCCTTTGAAATTATTCTCAGCCATCTTCTTTCCTCCTTGCATTCTCTATATCTATAATTGAAACTTGCGGATATCATGATATGTCTTTCTGATCTCGCTGCACCACACCAGGTTCCACAGGAAGCAGACCAGCGGCATCATGCGGAATCCACCGCGAACTCTGACTTTTCCTTTCAGGATCCTTCTTTCAAAATCAGGTTCCACCAACAGATGATCTCCGATAAACGGATAGATCATACTTAATCCCGCCAGTGCCTGTCCTGTATGGTACGGATCTTCGAATCCAAATTGAACTTCACCTTTTATTACTTTCGGCTTCCAACGCTTTAACAGCTTGCCCGCCTCTTTTTTCACCTTCGAAAAAGCTTTCCTGTGCACCGGATCTTCTAATTCCTTCATAATTCTTTCTTTCTTATCCAATATGCTGTCCAGCTTTTCTTCTGCATGTCCAACCGTATGCTTTATCTTATCACAGAACTTTAAGATTGTACATTTTATCTTCGCAAATCTCCCAGCTTTTTCAGGAGTACTTTCCGGGATTTCTTCCACATTCTCCGGAAGCGTTTTACTGCTCTCCACAGTTCTTTTTTCTTCTTCAGACTCTTCTTCCATTTCCGATAGTCTGCTACTGCTTTCCACTCTCTGTTCTTTCCGGTTTTCTTTCGAAGCTGTATTCTCTTTTTCATGAGTTTCCTCCTTCTCAGATTCTATCTTCGCAGTTTCTGTTTTCTCAACGTCTGTTTTCACCGGACGATCTTCCGATTTTTTCTTCTCAGTATCTGTATGTCCGCTTTTCTGCGGTTCACTTCCGAAAGATTTCCACGCAATCCTTACCCGCCATTTTAACTCCTGCTCTTCAAATGACACATCGATCCGTATCAGGCGCAAGAGCCACGTCACGCAGCCGTATGCGCTGCTTTCCTTTATCTCTCCGGGCATTGACGCATCGAGCCGGTATCTCACCGGAACACACAAAAAGGTCACCAGAAGCAGAAGCAGCAGCCCGAGAATCACTGCAATTATGATCCCTATTATTTTTAAAATGATCAAAAGAATATGTAACACCATCTTATCTTCCCTGCTCTTTTTCTAATATATAAGACCGTATATCACATCCGCCCGTCTGTTCATATACTTCCTGTACGATCTGTTCTACCAGTTCTACCGCTTCCTCATATCCTTTTGTAATTCCTACCACGAACAGATCCTGTTCCGGAAATGCAGGCTGCTTAAACTGGAGTGTCGGATAGATTTCCAGTTGATTCTTTTCACTGATTGCCAGCGTGATCACATGCACACTCAGCTGCAGTTTTCCGGATTCCAGCTTGCGGATGATTTTCTCTTTTTTCTTTTCCAGTCCTTCTGTCAGGTACAGATGCTTATAGTATCGCATATTTCCCGTCCTTCTATACTTCTAATAATACGAGTCAAAAATCTCTTTTGCAACATTTACCGCCTTTGCAGTTCCATCCGAAGCTTCAATGATCACGCTTACAACCAGTTCCGGATCTTCCACATTCGACATACCGATGAACCAGGAGTGGTCTTTTTCTTTATCGGAACTATATTCTGCCGTACCGGTCTTTCCCGCTGCTGTGTAGCTCTGTCCGCTCAATACAGATGCTGTACCGTAATCTACTACACTCTTCATGTATTCTTTGATCTGGGCAGCTTCTTCAGCTGTCATAAGCTGCTTATATTCTTTCTGATCAGTCTCTTTCATGACCGCTCCCGATGCATTTGTCACCTTGTCAACCAGATACGGCTTCATCAGCTTCCCGCCATTGGCGATAGCAGATGTGATCAGTGCCATATGATACGGGCTTACCTGCGTCTCCCCCTGTCCCATCGCCGTCATCATCTTTGTACCGTTTCCGGCAGAGCTATCCATCGTAAAGCTGCTCTTACTATACGGAAGATCCGAAGGCAGTTTTGAATCAAATAGAACTTCCTCTGCCGTCTTCTTAAATTTCACCGGATCCAGTGAAAGTCCTATATTCGAAAAAGATGTGTTGCACGAATATGCCAGACTTTCCTCCAGACTGACCTGCCCGTGGACATGTCCGTTATAGCAGTGAATCTTAATTCCACTGTTCTCGATCGAACCGGTACAATTATAAGAATAAGAACTGTAATCCGGATTCTCCCTCATGAATTCCAGAAGTGTCACTACTTTGAACGTAGAACCCGGTGCATACTGCCCCTGTGTCGCACGATTCAACAGTACACTGTTTTCATCTGTACTCAGAGCGTTCCAGCTGGATTCTACCGTATTCGGATCAAAATCCGGCTTAGATACCATGGCAAGGATCTTTCCTGTCTTCGGCTCCATCACCACTACCGCACCTTTTTTCTCTCCCAGTGCCTGATATGCCGCTTCCTGAAGGTCTGCATCCAGTGTTGTCACAACCGTGTCTCCCATATTTTTTTTATCCTGGAATTCATTCTTCAACTTGATCAGGAAATTCTCATCCGAAGTCAGCAGGTCATAATTCTCCAGAGATTCGATCCCGGATTTGCCCTGTACGCTGTAACCGACCACATGTGCAAATACATCGCCATAAGGATACTCTCTTGTCTCGCTTCCGTCTGCTGCCGTATCGGTCTTCGCAAGCACGTTCCCGTTCCTATCCACAATTGTTCCCCGGGTCACCCTCTTTGCATTCGAATTCTGTCTGGCATTATAAGGACTTCTGATGATCTCCTGGCTTTTTTTTACCTGAAAATATCCGATATATCCCAGCAGTACCAGAAAAAGCGCTACGAATACATACGTAACTCTAGCGAACTCTTTGTTTCTTGCGCGCTTTGCCTTGAGCCGCTTCTTTTCGCGCTTTTTGGCTT
>ERZ506929.981-NODE-981-length-10376-cov-11.318574_pt1 | contig 10376 bp, 8 predicted proteins | sample MGYA00513173_ERZ506929 | MGnify/ENA metagenome assembly ERZ506929 | reverse complement strand
GGAGCTGCTGTCGCATCAATTAAATATGCAAGTTTTGCACGTGACACATTGTGACTATCTGTTACCGGACGCATAACGCTTCCAACTGTCAGACAGTTAAAATAATCATCGATAAAAATCAAAATTCCAAGTGCGATTGTTGTAAGCTGTGCACCTGCCCTTGTCTTAATATGCTCTTTAGCCCAACGCCCAAATGCTGCTGAACCGCCTGCTTTATTCATCATGCATACCATAACACCAAGGATTACCAAAAATATCAGAATACCCATATTATAGCTGTCAGTGAGAACACCTACCACTCCATCCTGAAATACATGTAATATCGTGGCTTCCGGTTTGAATCCTGCCCAAAAAGCTCCTCCAATCAAAACTCCAACAAACAATGAACTATACACTTCTTTTGTAATAAGTGCCAATACAATCGCAATAACCGGAGGCACTAACGACCAGATTGATGCATACATTGCTGGTACATACTCTGCGGATGTGTCTGCTGCAAATACTGTCATCGAACTAAAACATAATATGCTCATTGCAACCAGGAGCAACCCGCCCATTTTTCTCTTGTTTCTCATTTTTTCTCTTTCTTCTCCTTCTCCAACCATTTTTAGACAAAGAAATGCCACTGGCATCTCTTTGTTGGTGAGTCGCCCGCGGCATAAATAAATCAAAAAATCCATATATCCTCGATAGCTCTCCACACCTGTGACAGTCCGGAGCATATTCTGCATCCGGCCCAGGAATCATATCAGGGAAATATCATTCCTTCGGCGGCTTCTCCTTTCTCCTACTGACAGTCTTCCCTTGACTATTGCCAGCCGGATACTCTTATCACCGCGCCTCTATCAAACATTTTATATAATAGCATATTTTATTTTTAAAAACTACCCCTATTTTGTACCAAAAATACGATCCCCGGCATCTCCGAGTCCTGGGCAGATGTAAGCAGCTTTATTCAGCTCTCTGTCGATATGACCTACATACAACTGAATATCCGGATGTGCATCCATCAGACGTTTAATTCCTTCTGGAGCAGCGATAATAGCCATGAATTTAATCTTCTTACCGCCATGCTTTTTAATAAAATCAACTGCTGCAACTGCTGAACCGCCTGTAGCAAGCATCGGATCTGTAACAACGATCAAACGCTCTTCAATCGAATCCGGCAGCTTACAATAATACTCATGTGGCTCGTGTGTCTCCTCGTCACGATACAGACCAATATGTCCAATCTTTGCTGTCGGTACTAAAGCCTGAATACCGCTTACCATTCCCAAACCTGCACGTAAAATCGGTACAATAGCAAATTTCTTTCCGGCAATCTGAGGTGTCATGCATGTTTCAATCGGAGTCTCAACCTCAACATCTTCAAGTGGCAGATCCTTTAATGCCTCATATCCCATCAGCATTGCGATTTCTTCTACAAGTGCACGAAATTCTGCTGTTCCTGTATTCTTATCTCTCAATCTTGAAATCTTGTGCTGGATCAACGGGTGTGTCATCTCAATTACATTACTCATTTTCTACGTCCTCCATTGTATTTGTACCTTTTATTATAACGATTTTTATGTATTGAAACCACCTTTTTCTATTCAAGTCGAACGTCCGTGAGACTTGGCGCGTGATTCTGGTCAGCGAAGCTGACATATTCCTATCAGAATCACTGCGCAATCTTTCTACTGAATATCAGCATCATTAAATGGATCTCCGCACTCTGGGCAGAATTTTGGCGGATTCATTGGATCTTCAGGTTCCCAACCGCATTTATCACAACGATACAATGGTGCCGCTGCCGGTTTTTTTGCTCCACATTCTGAACAGAACTTTCCTTTATTTACTGCTCCGCACGAACATGTCCATCCCTCTTCCTGTACCGGTCTTGGGCTGCCACATTCCGGACAGAATTTTCCTGTAACTGTTGCGCCACATGCACACTGCCAGCTGTCCGCCGCCGGTGCTGCCTGTGGAGCCTGAGCCTGTGCTGCTTGCGCCGCCTGTCTTTCAAGCTCTTCTCTTCGTCTTGCTTCCTCTTGCTGAGCGCCCATCGCAAATAAATTCTGGGCATTCATTCCGCCACCAGCATTCATAGCCATACCCATACCGATAAAGCCATTCATAGCACCGCCTTCGTTGCTGGCTGCTGCTTTCATCGCATCTGCCTGAGCTCCTACCATAGTTGCCGCTGCCATTGTTGGATTCTGAAGCATTGCTGTACGTTGTGCCTGTTTAATCAGCTCTGCATCTTCTTCCGGAAGTGTCACCGAACCAAGTGCAATACTTACTACCTTCAGTCCACGAAGCTCACTCCATTTTGCTGACAGTGTTTCATTCATAGCATTTTCCAGCTCTGTATTATGATTTACAATTTGATTCGGACGAAGCTCCATATCAGAAAGCCGTCCAAATGCCGGCTGCAAAGCACTGATAAACTCTGTTTTTAACTGACTTTCAATTTCTTCTCTCGTATATTCATTCTCCACATTACCGCATACATTTGTATAGAACAACAATGGGTCACTGATTCGATAAGAATAAACACCTGAACATCGTACTGCTACATCAATATCCAGACCTATCTTAGAATCTACAACACGGAATGGAATCGGATTTGGCGTACCGAATTTATTATCAATCAGCTCCTTTGTATTAAAATAATAAACACGCTGATCTTTACCTGTATCGCCACCAAATGTAAATCGTTTTCCGATTGTTGCAAATGTCTTCGAAATACTATCTCCAAGATTACCGGAGAAAATACTTGGCTCTGTAGATGTATCATATGTAAACTGTCCGGATTCTGCACATACCTCTACTACTTTTCCCTGTTCTACAATAATCATACATTGACCATCTGCCACAGCGATTCCACTACCATTTGTAATAATATTGTCATTGCCTTTTGTATTAGAAGAACGAGAACTGGTCTGCTTCTGTCCTTTCCTCACCATGACATTTTTATCCATCGCTTCACAATAGAAAAACTCTTTCCATTGATCTGCCATTGTTCCGCCTACCGCTCCTGCAACTGCTTTAATAAGTCCCATACCTATATCCCCTTTCATAGAATAATTCGCCTATTATTATCTTACACTTATAATAAGTTGAAATCCACATAATTTCACTATCACTTATGCTAGTAAGTGAATTTTGATGCCAAAAAAGGGACTTAATCTATTTGCCAGTAAATGCAATTATCACCGCCTCATAAGGACGCAATATATTTCCTTCTCTGTCGTCCTCATAATTCCGGATCCAGACTTCCCCGGCTTTCCACTCATCAAGCAATGGGCAGCTAACTTCCTCATCCGTAAAGTTTGTACATACCAGCATCTTTGTATGCTCATCTGTTCTCGCATAGGAGAAAATTCTCTCATCTTCCGGCAAAAGAAGTTCAAATTTTCCATTCACGAATACTGGATTTTCTTTTCTTAAACGAATCAGCTTCTGATAATAGTAAAATACCGAATTTTCATCTTCCAGTGCCTCTTTGGCATTGATTCTGGTATAATTTGGATTCACGGCAAACCATGGTTCTCCTGTTGTGAATCCTCCGTTTTCCTCTCCGCTCCACTGCATCGGAGTACGGGCATTATCACGGCTTCTTGCGTAGATAGACTGCATGATTTCTTCTGGCTGATATCCTTTTTCCAGACGCTCTTTGTACATATTCAATGTCTCAATATCTTCATATTCCTCAATGCTGTCAAACTGCACATTCGTCATTCCCAGCTCTTCTCCCTGGTAAATGTAAGGAGTTCCCTGCATTCCATGAAGCATTGTCGCCAGCATTTTTGCCGACTCTTTTCTGTATTTTCCGTCATTTCCCCAGCGCGACACGATTCTGGGAAGATCATGGTTATTCATGAACAGGCTGTTCCATCCTGTCTGATATAAAGTATTCTGCCACTTCGCAAGGCATTTTTTCAGCTTAACCATATTTAATGGAATAGTATCCCATTTTTCCTTTCCTTCTTCCTGATCAAGCATAATATGCTCAAACTGGAAAACCATGGAAAATTCACTTCCATCCGGATTGCTATATTTCTTTGCAATTTCCGGTGTTGCTCCCCAGGCTTCTCCAACAGTGATCATATCACCCTTCTGAAATGTTTCCCTGCTTAATTCACGCAGAAATTCATGCAGCTTTGGTCCATTATTTGTAATCTTAAGATCTGGCTCTTTTGCAATCTGATCGATCACATCCAGACGAAATCCACCTGCACCTTTTTCCATCCACCAGAGAATCATATCATAGAGTTCTCTTCTCACTTTCGGATTCTCCCAGTTCAGATCCGGCTGTTTCACTGAAAACTGATGAAAATAATACTGCCCCAGTTCTGGAACCCACTCCCATGCCGGTCCTCCGAACGCAGAATTCATATCATTTGGATAAACACCCTCTTCTCCGTCACGCCACACATAATAATCATGATACGGATTGTCTTTACTTTTCTTTGCCTCCAAAAACCATCTGTGTTCATCAGAAGTATGATTCAACACAAGATCCATCATAATTCGAATTCCGCGTTTCTTTGCCTCCGCAAATAACTGTTCCATATCTTCCATTGTTCCGAACATCGGCTCAATATCCTGATAATCTGAAATATCGTATCCATTGTCATCCTGTGGCGAACGATACACCGGTGAGAGCCAGATTGCATCTATTCCAAGTTTTTTCAAATAATCCAATCTGCTGATAATTCCTGGAATATCACCAATTCCATCTCCATCCGAATCTTGAAAGCTTTTCGGATAAATCTGATATACAACTGCATTTCTCCACCATTTATTCTTATTTCCCATACTCATTCTCGATATCTCTCCGGCAGATTTTCTGATTCTACCGGGATATCCTCTCCTTTCTAACCATATACCTGGCTTATTTTTTTCTATATTTTAACGGAGAAACTCCATATGTTTTTTTGAAGCTTCTGATAAAATAGCTTACATTCTGATATCCACTCTGCATTGCAATCTCTGTAACAGGAATATCCGTATCTTGTAACAGCTGTTTTGCATGCTCTAACCTTAAATGTGTTATATATTGCGAAAGGGTAATATGAAAATGTTCCTTAAAATATCGCGATATATATTTTTCCGAAAGATGAAACTGCTCACTAAATTCTTTTAATGATATCTTTTCCATAAAATTCTGCTGTATATATGAAATCATTTCTTTTTCTATCGTATTTCTCCCGCTTTTATCATTTTCGATTACAAAGCCCCTCTCCCACATTTCAAGAATAAATTGTAAAAGAATTATTTTTGTCTTTATCTGAGCAGTTATTATGGACTCAGTTTTCTTATTTTTTGCCACATATATTTCAACCAACTGCTCACATAGTTCTTTTGCTGTATCTTTTACTCTTGGACTTATCATCAGATGACCATTTTTTAACGGCTCCAGTAATTTATCATCCAACATGTCATTTATACAAAAAGATATGTATTTTAACGGAAAAAGGAAAGTAAAATAATCCACTGTACCAGTCTGTGAACCCATGAAATGCAGATTGCCCGGCAACACTACAAAAGCATCCCCGGGGGTTCCAATATAATTTTCTCCTGATATACTTACAGTCAAAAAACCGCTTTTTACATATATAATTTCCAGTTCATCATGCCAATGAACCGGTATCTGAAATGATCGTCCTTCATTTTTTATATGATATGTACTAAACGGATCATCCTTTGTACCATGTGGTTTATTTTCCTTTAATTCAAAGTACATACTCTCTCCTATACTTCTACAAGACCTTTACTCTTCCATTTTCCACTCTTCCATCTAAGTACCATTCCCACTGCTCTCGCACATTCGTCACCTGCCATAGCAATATATGCTCCTACAGCCAGAAGTCCCATGTGTATTCCGAGAAAATAGGTTCCGCCAACTGCAAACAAATACATAAATATCGCACCTAATATAACCGGAAAAAATGCGTCTCCGCTCGTTTTTAACGCCTGCCCATATACAAGGTTTGTTACCCTTCCAAGTTCAAGAAATATATCTACTATTAACAACTTTACCACAAGATTTATCATCTGTGTATCATCAGTAAATATATGCACGATAAAATGTCCAGCAAATGCAAAGGTCACGGAAAAGCATGTCGCTGTGATGATACCATATATCGCAGCTTTTCTCGTCCCCCTGTTACATTCCTCAAACTCTTTTGCTCCAATTCTCCAGCCGGTCATAATTGCATTTGCCTGAGCAAGGGCAGCTCCCACGCAATACGAGAAATTTGCAATCTGTATCGCATATGAACGCGCTGTAACATTCATTCCATCCACATCCATCTGATTCATAAAACGCACTATAAATGTCATTGCGATGTTGTAAAGTGCTGTTTCAAGCGCAGAAGGAAAACCAATCTTAACAATCTGTGCAAATATCTTTCTTGATGTAATCCGCTCAGGACTCTGTTTTGCTTTTATAAGTACAGCCCCCATGCCGGCTACAATAATAAGATTTACAACTCTCGAAATAACCGTGGCAACAGCAACTCCCATCACACCCCAGTTGAATGCAAATAAAAATACTGAATTAAGTATTATATTGAGAACATTTCCAACAACAGTTCCTATCAAAGAATGTTTTGTATATCCAAACACTCTCAAATAACTGGAGAAAATAGGAATCAGTGCATTTAAAAAACATGCGCCGCCAACAATTCTAAGATATATTTCAGCCGGCTCAAGCAAAGCCGGAGCAATACTTACGATTCTAAGTATCCCACCAGAAAAAGTAGCAAGAACGACAGACATTACGATACCTATCAATGCGTTGAATATAAGTCCAAGTTGTCTTGCCTGATACGCTATCCCCGGTCTTCCGGCTCCGATATTTTGTGACATAACAGCTATCATACCCGACGATATTACTCCAAACATAATAATAAAAACACCTATATATGTATTTGCTGTTCCCACTGCTCCTACAGCCTGATCACTTACAGATGATAGCATAAGCGTATCAACCATACCTGAAAGCATATAAAATAAAGTTTCTAAACATATTGGCACAGATAGCTGTGTTAATGTTTTTCTTTCAGTTTCCATAGGTTTCTCCTCACATACAATTCAAGAATACTATATCAATAATACGATATATTTCTATGTAATTCTTGTATAATATCATGTGAAAATTGCACTATTTCTACTCAATACTCTCGTATATAACAACACTGCTTCCTTTAATCTCTGGAACTCCTTTATTAAGTACAACTTGAACACTGGACTGATAGCAGACGCAAATTCAAAAGCAATATCTTTATGTGCGAATATTCCGCCGTATTTACCTCGCTTAATGGTCTGAGCACGAATGTTCTCATGTTCAATCTCTGCCACTGCTGACAGAACAGATATCATTAGCTTCCCGGCATCTTTAGATGAATCAATTCCATCCTCTACACAAATCAGATTCACACCAAAATTCTGCATATTTCCTAAGTTTGTCCTTCTGTGCCTCCAAGCTGTAACCCTCAACCTGAATTGCTGTTGATACACGAGTATATATATAGCATTTTGTTTTCTTTTCCAATACATTCACTTCCCTCTATTGTGGTAAAATCAACGTTGGGTTTTTTAACAGTGTGGCAATAACCGGGGCATATTTAGATATTCCATAATCTTCAACAATACTGGTTATTCTAGCGCCTGCATCCTTTGATGAAGCACCACATAAGAAAACTCTTTCATCATCAGTTCCATAATCCAACACTATAAATCGATCATGAAATATACCGCCTGTCTTTTTCATTGATATTTTTACGGATGGATATTCTTTGCAAAAATCCGTAAATTCTATATTATGAAGTTTATTATTGCCAACATTATCGCTGAATAAGGTAATATTTACTCCTGTAGGAGAATTTTTAAGATGTACCAGCGTTCTTAATCCAATATAATTGTCAACGACATATATTGACGACTTTGCCTGCTTATAGATGGACTCATATACCTCATCTGCACTACTAAATTTTGCATTAAACATGAGCCACTTTTCATCATCATCTGAAACAAAGCTGTTCATCATATCCGCCAACTCGGATTTGGTCACAACATCCTTCAAGCCTTCTGCAACATCTGAAATCTGCTTTTCAAGAGATATCATATCTGAGTTGATTTTGTTAATTTCTATTCTGTTGTTAGCAGTTTCCATGCTTAACTGAAGAATTTCCCGCTGACCTATAAGATCACGATTTTCTAATATGTAATCTTTCATTTTCTTAAAGGTTCTTATTAATGCCTTGCTCTGCTTAACAGCCAACGGTCCTTTCAAGACAGTCATCAACATATATAATCCTTGCTCTGTAAATACATGAGGATTATAACGACTTTTTGAACTTATATTTGCGGTACAATTTTTGTACCGCAAATCTTCTAATTCCTCATCTGTCAATTCAAACATAAAATCTTCATCAAATTTTTCAATATTATTTTTTACCTGTCTATTAAATCCCTTCGTATCATAGCCATATATCTCTGCTAAATCAGCATCAAGCAATACCCTTTTACCCCTAATTTTATACAGTTTTTCTTTTAGATATTCTTCTGTTACTTCTATTACTGCAACATCGATTTCTTTCTTTTTATCTTCTGCCATAAAACTCCTCCATCCATTTTGCGGTCAAAAAAATTGTCCGCAACTCTCATATTACATATTGCTGACGTCAGTAAAATGGTCTATTCCTCTTTTTTCTTCATTTTGTCATAATACGCTTTATACCTATAAATCGTCCGCTCACTGACATTGTTCCGCTTCGCAATTTCTATCATCGTCATACCACTCTCATATCCAATGACAAAATCATTATAAATTGCCATCCATTTGGCGTTATGTTTCTGCCGCCCGCTTAATTTACGATTTCTGTAATACTCCAATTCCTCCCGAAGTTCTGCATTCTCTTTTTCCAACTCCTCAATTCTTTTTAATGCCTCTTCAAGTATTACAGTTTTCTCCATTACTCTGTCCTCCGTTCATGTCATTTTCGTTTTGTCTATATTACAAATATCTGTGTTTCTTTAGTCAATCCGATTATGTATAGAATAATATTTACTCAAAGTATCAACTCCCTTAAGTAAAAAAATAGCTGCTGATGCTTTCGCACCAACAGCCATTGCTTAAGTTCGATATTATTATGAAGTTATTTCTTTTCATCCTGTTCTTCAATATATTGAAATACCTTTTTATCATTCTTTGATTTTTTATACCAGCCAATACCTATCATTATAAGTCCAACAATAATGACTGTAGTTCTTATTGATGAGTCTGGAAAAAATAAGATTCTTTGACAGGTGCCTTTTATTTGTTATTCCACCGTGTTGAAGAAATACTACAAATACCCCGCATGCGTTGACCCAAATCACGATTCTTCAATTTCCAGCCATCGACTCATCCAGCTTTACCCGCATCAGAATGTTCCCCGACAACAGACATTTCCTGATAATCTGCGTATTTCCTAGGCTTGTCCTTCTGTGCATCAAAGTTGTAACCTTCCACCTGCATGGAAGTTGATACTCTTGTGTATATATAGCATTTCTGCTGTTTTTTTCATAGTATTTCATCTCCTGTGTCTAAAAATTTATCTATTTCAGTTGTCCATAATTTCATACAACCGGATTGTATGAAATACTTTGCTATTCTTCCAATAGTTAAATCTTTATGAATCATTGCAAATATGCACGCTCTTGTTGTTGCACTTTTCTTCAGATTGTCTACAAACATCTGATAAGCTTTTTCTGCATAAATTCAAACACTGCCTCTTTCGTCGGAATCGCAGGGATTCCACCTCTCTTTTGCACACACAATCCAGCAACTGCATTTCCCAAAACAGCACACTTTTTGATTTCTTCCCATTCCATTTTTTCAACATTCTTATTCATGGAAAGGATACTGCATAATACGCCTCCCCAGAATGAATCACCTGCCCCTGTCGTGTCGACCGCATGTGTCTGAAATGCTTTGATAATTTCTTTTCTGCTTTTTGTTGCCATAAGAACGCCCTGTTCTCCCAATGTAATGGCAACCAGCTTTGGTCCCATGGCAAGGAGTTGATCTGCAGCCTGCTCATAACTTTTCGCCTCTGTCAACAGAGTACTCTCTTCATCCGATACCTTCATGACATCTACCAATTCTATGACAGATTTCATTTTTTTCACTGCATCCTCTTTGCTCTTCCAAAGAGACGGGCGATAATTTGGATCATAGGAAATAAGTGCACCCGCTGCTTTTGCCATTTTTACCGCTTCAATCGTTGTACTTTCTGCCGGTTCATCTGTCAGCGATAATGATCCAAAATGAAAAATTCTACAACCTGAAATTAATGTCTGATCCAGTTCTTCTTTTTTTAACTGTGTATCTGCACCCGGTT
>ERZ506929.980-NODE-980-length-10383-cov-6.226278_pt1 | contig 10383 bp, 6 predicted proteins | sample MGYA00513173_ERZ506929 | MGnify/ENA metagenome assembly ERZ506929 | reverse complement strand
CCCGGATGCGCTTGGCCTGCTCCACCGGGTCGATGCGCAGACCCTCGTTGGGGCGTCCGGTGCAGCCGTACAGCTCCTTGATGCGGTAGAGCCGCCCTTCCTCGTCCGCCGCGTACCACCCCACCGAGAACGGCTTCGAGAAACCGAAATCGTACCCCCGGTAGATCTTCCAGTGTCTGGGGATGGCAAAGGGCGCAATGACATGGGTCCAGCGCTGATCCTGATAATGCCCCGGGTCGTTCCGCCACTCGGTGAACACCTGCCCCGAAAAACTGTCCCAGCTGCCATAGAGCAGGGCCTGCTTTTCCGCTTCGGGCAGGCTTGCCAGACTGGCAAGGTAGTCCGGGTCATTTTCCAGCAGGGCGGGGTTGTCGAACACGCTGGACGGGATAAACACCCTTGCCCGCTCCAGCACCTTCTCGGTTCCGTCCGGCATTCGCACCGGGAACTGTTCCACAATGGGGGTGCCGGGCGGGGCAGGCGTGATGAACCGGGCTTTCACCCAGCCGTGCCCCACACCGCCGGGATTGGTGGTGGCCCGCAGGTAGACCCGGGTGCCCGGGCCGGTAGGGCGGTTGCGGCTCATCATATAGCTGTACTCTTCCCACTCGAAATGGGTCAACTCATCGAACCCGATGAAGTCGAAGGCCTTGCCCTGATAATTTGTGCGGTCCTTGGTGTACTGCATGGAACCAAAGTAGATCTTGGCCCCGCTGGGGAACACCCACACATGGCTGGTGGCGTTGTACTGCGCCGTAGGAAAAGCCCGCTTGTAGTAGGCCATGCTCTTGTCCACCAGATCACTGAGCTGGGGGTAGGTCTTGCGCAGGATGAGCCCCCGATAGTGGGGGATGTGCACCTGCCGCAGGGCCTCGATCACCAGCGCGTCACTCTTGCCGCCGCCTGCCGCGCCCCCGTACAGGGCTTCTGGTTCCGGGCGGCGCATGAACTCCGCCTGCCGGGGCTGGGGCCGCCATACGATTTCTGCATTCATACGTCCTCCACGGCTGGCAGAAGCACCACGCCGCACGCCCGGGCCTCGGCATCCGCACCCTGATCGTTCAGGGTCTTGGCCACCGCGGCCAGATCCTTCAGCACCGCCGTAGCCTCCTTGAGCCCCTTCATCAGGGCGGGGTCGGAGCCATCGCCACGCTGGGCCTTCTGCCGGGCGTTCAGTTCCTTGACCTCCTGCGCCAGCATGGTGCTCAGGGTGTCGGTGGCCTTGTGCAGGCTGGCAAGGCTCTTGTCCCTGCCCGGCTGTTTTGCTTGCGCCATCCTGTGTTCTCACATCCTTTCTGTTTGGCTTGGCACAAGGATACCAGCTTTTCGTCCCCTGCAACAGCGCGCACTTTTGCAGGTCCGTTTTGTACTTTTAGTGTCATAGAATCCAATCTGTATAAAATAATCTTTCATTTTTCATCGCTGTATCGCACCGTGCAGAAATCTCCGTTTTTCTCCCGGATTTTTCACGCGCAGACACATCAGGTGCGTGAAGCGCCTTTTGCGCAAAAAAGCAGGCACTCCGCCCGCCCCGTCCGGGGCAAAGGCAGAGTGCCTGCTTTCGTTACAGATTCAGTTTCGGTTCTGCTTACAGGGTCTCGATACGGTCAAACAGCTGCTTGCCTGCTTCCACAGCGTCCTTGCTGCCAAAGGCCACACGGGTAGCGTTTGCCATCCGGTCTGCAAGATCTGCGGCCTGTGCCCGGATCGTTTCAGCTGTCACGCTGCACATGGCCTTGCGGTCTGCAGCCAGCATGGCATCGGTGATGCCGCAGAAGTACCGGCGGTCCAGCTCCTTGGCCTCAGCGTTGGGCTTTTTGGGCGAATCCATCTCGGACACCGCACCCACGATGAACTCGGTCAGGTCTTTTTCGGTGTACTCCCGGCTTGCCAGCACCTCGGGGGCCTTGGCAAAGGTCTCGTAGCTCTCGGTCAGGTGGGGGTCACGGTAGGTGTACAGTCCCTCGGTCTGGGCACGGGTCAGCATTCCGGTGCCGTAAGCGCCGCCCACCTCACGGATGTTGTGCCACAGGTATTCGTAGCTCATAATGCGGGCCAGCACCCGGCGGTCGGCCTGCCGCTCCATGGGCCAGGTCAGGATGTCATAGTTCACGCCGCCGTCAATGATAAAGGCCTCGTTCACGGGGGCAGTCAGCACCTCTGTGTAGGGCTTGGCAGCGGTGCGGCCCTGGGCAGCAAAGGCACTGCCGGGCAGCAGGGCACGCAGCTTTGCCAGCGCTTCCTCGCTGCCATGCAGGCTGACGGTCAGGGCTGCATGGTTCAGCACCTTTTCCCGCACCGCCTCCAGCTTTTTGCCCATGGCAGCCCAGTCGGCCTGTTCCAGCAGGCCGCACAGGAAGTGGTACCCGGTCACGCCGCTGCACCGCTCACTCAGGGCATACTCCACTGAGTAGTGGGCGGCGGCACGCACGGCAGCGTACTGGTTGCCCTGCCGGATGAACTGCTGCTCCATGTTCAGCTTCTGCTGGCTCAGCACCCGGGCAAAGGCTTCCTCGGCCTTGGGGCCGGTCAGGCAGGTCTTGTAGAGGTACTCACTGCCCAGCGCAATGGCCTTGTCCAGATTCCGCTCCAGCAGGCTCATGTTCCAGGTGAGCTTTGCATGGCAGGGGCTGCCCTCCTGCCGCCCGGTCCAGAAGCTGATGCAGGCCATGCTGTTGCCCAGCCAGGTGGCGCGCTGGGTCTGCAGCTCCCGGGCAGTGTGCTCGGGGGTATCCAGCTCGTCCAGAATATCGGTCAGCAGGTCAAGATACTGCACCTCTTCCGGGGTGCACTCGCCCAGGTCGTAGTAGAAATTCAGATACAGGCTACCCTTGGAGGGGTGGTGCAGCAGTTCCGCACCGGCCAGCGGTTCCACCGTACCGGCAGCGCTCCTGTCACCGTCGCCCAGGTCGGCCACGGTCAGCGGATGGTCCAGCACCAGCTTGCCGTCGTTGCGGGCAGGGACAGCATCCTCTTCGTCCTTCTTGGGCAGGGCCGGGGTCTGGATCACCTGCACCGGCTCTGCCAGCAGCAGATCCTTCAGCAGGTCGTTGAACCAGCCGGTGGAGAGCTTCTCCCGCAGGGAAGCAAACAGCTTGTCGGTGTGGAGCAGCAGAGCCGGGTCGCCGGTGTGGAGCCAGCCGGTGGCGGCATAGATGGCATCCAGCACACCGTCGGGCAGGCTGCCCGGGCGCTCCAGAGAGGCAAACTCCATGGCGTTCAGGCTGGCCAGCAGCAGCTCCTCGGGGATGCCCCCTGCCAGCAGGTCGGTCACAGCCTGTTTCACGCCAGCTGCAAATTTGGGGGCAGTCTCTGCGTTGGCCCCCCGCAGCACCAGCTCCAGCGTGGGCTGCAGGGTGCTGTCGTCAAAGCCAATGTCAATATCCGCGCCCAGCTTCTGCTCCAGCAGAGCTGCCTTCAGCGGGGACTGGTTGGTGCCCAGCAGGGCATCCAGCAGGATCTCCACGCCCAGCTGGCGCTCCCGGTCAGCAAACGCGCCGGTGTACCAGGCCAGCGCACACTGCACCTGATCCGGCTCGGGTTTTTCGGTGTAGTACGGGATGTGCACACGCACACCGTTCTGCTGGTCCTGCACCGTCAGCCGGGGGCGGCTGGTGCCCTTGGGCATTCTGCTCAGATAGTGCTCATCCAGAAACGCCAGCTTCTCGGCCATATCCATCTTGCCGTACAGAGTGATGCAGCAGTTGTCGGCGCTGTAATGGCGGCGGTACACCCGCTGGTATTTTTCATAGGTCAGGGCCGGGATGGAGGCCGGGTCGCCGCCGGACACAAAGCCGTAGGCCGTATCCGGGAACATGGCCCGCTCCAGCGCGTTCTGCAGCTGCGCGTCCGGGGAGGCCAGCGCACCCTGCATCTCATTGTAGACCACACCGCTCACCGTGCCGTCCGCGTCCCGGTGCCAGCCCTCCTGCTCGAACACGGCCTTGTCCACCATGGCCAGCGGGCAGAACACGGCGTTCAGGTACACGTCCATCAGGTTCCTGAAGTCGGTCTCGTTGGGGGTGGCAAAGGGATACACTGTCTTGTCCGGGAAGGTCATGGCGTTCAGGAAGGAGGCCATACTGCTCTTGAGCAGCTGCAAAAAAGGCGAGGTCACGGGGTACTTCTCGCTGCCCGCCAGCACCGAGTGCTCCAGAATGTGGAACACACCGGTGTCGTCGGAGGGGAAGGTGCCGAAGCCGATGCCGAACGCCTTGTTGGAGTCCTCGTTCTCCACCAGCAGGACAGTGGCCCCGCTCACATCGTGGTTCAGAACCGTCAGCACACCGTGCTGCTCCGGGCAGTCCTCGCGGCGCACCAGCGTATAACCGGGATAGTTCATGTTGTTTCTCCTTTGGGTCATATTTTTTCAAAGTGTTTGGCCCTATTGTACCACGCCTTCCGGTAAGACGCAACGAACAAAAAAGCCCTCCCAAAGGGAAGGCTCTTGCGGTTAAACCCCACCGTCATCCCTGCGGGATGCCACCGCCCCTGGTAGGGGCGGCCTTGGCAAAGAGGTCAGGCTTTGCGAAATGCCAAGGGCCCCACTACTAGGGGGGCTGTCACCGCAGGTGACTGGGGGGTTAAATTCACTTTTGATCCGACACCCGGAACAGCACGAATCCCACAATGAACAACACGATCAGGCTGCCCACGCCCACATTGGCGCTGCCGGTCAGCTGGCTGCCCACACTGACGATCATGGTGCCCAGAAAGGATGCGCCCTTGCCGCAGATATCGAACAGACCGAAGTACTCGCCCGATTTTTCCGGCGGGATGATCTTGGCAAAATGGCTCCGGCTCAGCGCCTGGATGCCGCCCTGGAACATGCCCACCACAACGGCCAGCACCCAGAACTGCCACTGGTGCTTCAGGAAAAAGGCAAACAGCGCAATGCCCGCGTAGGCTGCGATGCAGACCGGGATGAGGGTGCCCGAGGGGTATTGCCCGCTCAGCCGCCCGAACACCAGTGCCGAGGGGAAGGCCACGATCTGGGTGACCAGCAGCGCCAGCAGCAGGCCGGTGGTGTCCAGCCCCAGGGCCGTGCCGTAGGCCGTGGCCATATCGATGATGGTGTACACGCCATCGATGTAGCAGAAAAAGGCCAGCAGGAACCAGAACACCTGCCTGTCCTCTTTCAGGTGGCGGAGGGTGTGGCCGATGCGGGCAAAGCTCTGCCGGATGGCATGTTCCTGCACCTCCACAAAGTGCACCTGTTTATACTGGCGCAGCAGGGGCAGGGTGGTCACCAGCCACCAGACGGCGGTGATCAAGAGGGCAAGGTTCAGCGCTGTCATCTGGGAGATACCGATGCTCCCGGCCCCCAGCACCAGCGCCAGACAGACCACAAAGGGCACACAGCTGCCAATGTAACCCCAGGCATAGCCTTTGGAGGAGACCTCATCCATCCGGTCCGGCACAGTCACATCGCTGAGCATGGAGTCATAGAACACCAGACTGCCCGAAAAGCCCACCTTGGCAAAGATGAAGATGAGCAGGAACGGCAGCCAGGTGCTTGCCATCCCCATGGCGCAGCAGCCGATCACACCCACTGCCACGCAGAAGGTGAAGATGGGCTTTTTGTAGTTGCGGGTATCGGCCAGTGTGCCAAGGATCGGGCTGAGCACCGCCGTGATGACTGTGACCACCGAGGCGGCATAGCCCCAGTAGGCCAGATACTCCACCGAGCTCAGGCCGCCCCCCTCAGCCAGTGCGTTGAAGAAGATGGGGATCAGCGTTGCCACCAGCAGCACAAACGCCGAGTTGCCCACATCGTATAAGATCCACGCCCGTTCCAGGCTGGTCAGGCGAAATTTTTGCTTTGCTTCGTTCATTTGCATTCCTCTCAAAATTCTCCGAAGGTATGGTCATAGGCCTTGTCCAGCGGTGCGCCGTTGGAGAGCCCTTCCACATATTCCGTGATGAGCCGCACTGCCAGCGGGAGAGCCTGCTGATACAGCGCTTCCAGCTCTTTGTCGCTGGCCTCGCACCGGGGATTGGGCTGGAGGTTCGCCACCAGCCCGTGCATGACATCATAGGTACCTGCCGCTTTCAGGGCCGTCAACACCACCCAGCGCTTGACCGGGCTGGTAGCCTGCAGCAGATGGTGCACCCGCACCATGCCCCGCATGGCTCCGTAGGTCTCGTCTGCTGTGACATTTTCGTAGAACGGCGCAATGATCTTTGCAAACTCCCGGTTGGGGCGGATATGCCCCGCCGTGAAAAAGTGCATCGGGTCAAGCCCGTCCTCCCGCATCAGCTGGTTGTCAAACTCCGTCTCGATCTCGCAGTGGCTCACACCGCTTTCCCGGGTGTAGCGCTCCACATAGGGGTGGCAGGTGCTGTCCAGTGCAAAGTGGCAGACGAACCCCAGCGCATAGGCCAACGCAGCATTCTTGTTGCGGGCCGTGTTCACCACGCCCCGGGCCCGGGTAAAGAACACTCGGCCCGGCTGCTCGTGCATGGCGTTGCCCAGCCGGTTCACGGGGTTGGACTGCAATGCCCGGTAGTAGAACATCAGGTCAGGCCCGTGCAGGCCCATATCATACAGCGGCCGGTATGGGGTGATCTTTTCCCGCAGCTCCCTGGGCAGCTGCACCAGAACATCCGCACCAAAGCGGCGGTGTGCATACGTAGATGGCATATCCTCTCTCCTCCTTTTCGTACCAGAATCAGTATAGCAGAATCCCACCCCCGCCGCCACCCTTCCTGGTCTGATTTGTGTAAAATTTTTGAGATATTTTTCATCACGCCCATCCCATAGCGCAAAAACGCCCCGCCGGTCTCCCGGCAGGGCGCTTTCGCAGGGTGGTATTGCAGACCAGTTCGGTCTGTGAAACACCCGGCAGCTTTCAGCTATTCCAAACGATCAGTCTTTCTTCACCATCATCTTGCTGGCCTTATAGATATCGCCGCAGCCCAGAGTGATGACCAGATCGCCCTCCCGGGCGTTCTGTTTGACCCAGTCAGCGGCAGCCTCCAGGCTGTCCACCAGCACAGAGTTGGGGATCTGCGCCGCCAGCTTTGCGCTGGTAATGGTGGGGTCGTTGGGCTCGCGGCTGCCCATGATGGGGGTGATCACCGTGATATCAGGGATCTTGAACACATCCACAAAGTCGTTGAACAGCATCTTGGTCCGGCTGTATGTAAACGGCTGATGGACTGCGATGACACGATTGTAGCCCAGCTCCTTGGCGGTGTTCAGGGTCGCGCGGATCTCGGTGGGATGGTGGGCGTAGTCGTCCACGACCACCGCGCCGTTGCACTCGCCGTAGACCTCAAAACGGCGGCCTGCCCCCTTGAAGTTCAGGGCAGCGTTGGCGCACTCCTCCACGGTCAGGCCCACAGAGCGGCAGACAGCACACATGGCCAGTGCATTGTAAATGTTGTGGCGGCCCGGCACTGCCAGACGGATGTGGCCCAGCTCATTGGTATCCCACTCCTTCAGATCAAATTCAAAGAAGCCGGGCTTGTATTCCTGCACGTTGACAGCACGATAGTCGGCCGCATTGTCAATGGCAAAGGTGCGCACGCGGCGGTCCAGGGTGTACATGACATCCATGGTGTTCTTGTCGTCCGCATTGGCAAAGATCATAAAATGGGTCATCAGGGCAAAGCGCTTGAAGGCAAACTTCAGCTCGCCCATGCTGCCGTAATAGTCCAGATGGTCGTTATCGATGTTCAGCACCACGGACATATAGGGGGTCAGCTTGAGGAAGGTCTCGGCGAACTCGCAGGCCTCGATGACAATATCATCGCCCTTGCCGGCCTTGCCGTAGCCGCCGATGAGGGGCAGCTTGCCGCCGATGACTGCAGAGGGATCACGGCCTGCCAGCTCCAGTGCGGTGGTGATCATGGAAGTCGTGGTGGTCTTGCCGTGGGTGCCGGAAACGCAGATGCTGTCCTTGTACAGGCGGCTCACATAGCCCAGCAGAACACTGCGCTCCACAGTGGGGATGCCATAGGAAGCGGCAGCGTTCAGCTCCACGTTGTCCTTGGCAATGGCGGCAGAGTAGACCACCAGGTCAGAGCCGATCACGTTGTCCGCAGCATGACCCAGGCTGACCTTCACGCCCATCTCCCGCTCCGAGCGGATGATGCTGCCGTCCAGCACATCGCTGCCGGAGATATCATATCCCTTGGCAGTGAGGATCTGGATCAGCGGATACATACCGCTGCCGCCGCAGCCGATGAAGTGGATCTTTTTTACATGATCCAGCAGATGCATGGTATAATCAGTAACGAACATAAGCAGGCAAACCTCCAATAAACAAACGGCCGCAAGGCAGACCGAATCCATCTTAATTCTTGGGTACTACTTATTATATAATTTTTGGCCGACAAAATAAACAGTTCCGAGCGAATTTTCGGAAAGAACCAGAAACTCCGGCACATTTTTGTTACAACTGTACAGATATCCCATGGATTTTCGCCCCTTTTGCACACTTCATAAAAGATTTACATTTTTTATCGGCTTGATAGCTAACAATTTTGAAGTATTTGTGGTATGATAGCTGTAAATTTTGAACTATCACACTGCCGCCGGACGCGCGGCTGGAAAAGAGGAATCTCATTTTGAACATCAAGATCACTGCGGACAGCACCTGCGATCTGTCCGAAGCGCTGCTCCGGCAGTGGAACATCAGCCTGATCCCCATGCACATTCTCATGGGGGAGGAAAGCTATCTGGACGGCGTTACCATCCACCCCGCCGATGTATTCGCCCATGCCCAGAACGGCGGCAAAATGCCAAAATCCGCCGCCCCCAATCTGGTGGAATACACCGACTTCCTCGCCCCCTTTGCCAAAGACTACGATGCCGTCATCCACATCAATGTCGGCTCCAAATTCTCCTCCTGCTTCCAGAACGCCCGGCTGGCGGCGCAGGAGTTCGGCAACGTCTATGTTGTGGACAGCGAGAATATCTGCACCGGGCAGGGCTATCTCGTCCTGCAGGCAGCCAAGTGGGCCGCTGACGGCCTGCCGCCCAAGAACATTTCCATGCGCTTACAGGGCCTTGCCAAGCGGGTCGAGTTGAGCTTTGTGCTCAACCAGCTGGACTACATGGCCAAAAGCGGCCGCTGCTCCGGCGTGCTGGCCTTCGGGGCCAACATTCTGGGCATCAAGCCCAGCCTGGCCGTCATCGATGGTGAACTGAAAGTCGTGCGGAAGTACCGGGGCAGTCTGCCCATCTGCGTGGGCAAGTACATCACCGACCAGCTGGCGAACCGGGAGGACATCGACCGCAGCATGGTGTTCATCTCTTCCACCCAGGCGAAGCCCGGCTGCATGGAGGCCATCAAGGCCGGACTGCGGCAGTACGGCAATTTTGAGAATGTCTACGAGACCGACATCGGCACCACCATCGGCGGCTATTCCGGCCCCGGTACCATCGGCATCGTGTTTGCACGCAAGCAGTAAATTTCTCCCTGCACACAAAAAAGACGCGCTCATCACAGAGCGCGTCTTTTTTGCTTGATATCCGGTTTTCTCAGCTCAGCCGTCCGCTCTCTACCGAGAAGCTCAGGTCGGCCACGGCCATGGTGGATCTGCGATGGGAGACCAGCAGGACGGTCTTTTCCCTGCACTCATCCCGCACGGCCTTGAGGATGATCCCTTCGTTCAGGCTGTCCAGATTGGAGGTAGGCTCGTCCAGCAGGAGAAAGGGTGCATCGTGCAGGAAGGCACGGGCCACACCGATGCGCTGGCGCTCACCGCCGGAGAGTGCACCGCCCAGCTCGCCCACAGGGGTATCATATCCCTTGGGCAGGCTGTTGATAAAGCCATCCAGCGCGGCCTTTCTGCAGGCAGCCTCCACCTCGGCACGGGTGGCATCGCGCCGGGCGATCCGGATGTTGTTTTCTATGGTATCGTCAAACAGCTCCGTTTCCTGGGTCACAAGACTTTCCTGGGCGCGCAGGGCGGAAGTGTTCACGGTGCGGATGTCACGTTCACCAAACCGGATGGTGCCGCTGCTCACATCCCAGAAGCGCATGAGCAGCCGCAGGAAGGTGGATTTGCCGCTGCCGGAACGGCCCGTGATGCCCACGATCTTCTTTTCCGGGATGGTCAGGCTCAGGTCGTGGAGCACCTCTTCCTTGGCGTAGGCAAAGCTGACATGCTCAGCCTGTGCACCGGTAAAGGTGGTATCCGCGCCATCGGTCACATCGGCAGTCACGGGGTCCTCGTCCAGCAGGTCAAGGACACGGTCGGCACTGGCGAACACCTGTGTCAGGCTGGCACCGAGGTTGGCCAGCGCCACCACCGGGCCAAAGGAGCTCAGAGCCGACAGGGTGCAGATCAACACCCCCTCCGCACCCAGCTGGCCGTTCTGATACAGCCGGATGCTTACCCCCAGCACAGCCAGCGCCGTCAGCACGATGA
>ERZ506929.970-NODE-970-length-10456-cov-4.039708_pt1 | contig 10456 bp, 10 predicted proteins | sample MGYA00513173_ERZ506929 | MGnify/ENA metagenome assembly ERZ506929 | reverse complement strand
GAGAAGACACTGGGGAGCCGCCGGTTCTTAGAAGTCAGATTCTGTATTTCATTCTGATTTATCAGAATTGAAATACAGGAGATGAGTTCTTAGTACCGTTGCGAGCGACACGTAGCGGAAGCGTGTCTTCGAAAATTTTGTTAATTCTTCACAATTGTTACAACCTAAATCAGAGTTTCGCAATTATCTAAATAATTCTTAAATAAAGAGGATAACACAATGATTCAGGAAAGAATTTTAGAATTGACAGAATATGGTCTTGTGACCGGGCTGGTAGAGCCGGAAGACAGGAGATTTACCATTAACCGCCTGTTAGAACTTTTTCATCTGGATGAATTAGAAGATGAAGTGGCAGCAGCCTATGCAACGAGAACTCCGATGACACAGGAGAGTGCAGAGGCAGCATTGGAAGGCATCTTAAATGAGATGCTCGATTATGCGGCAGAAGATGGACTGATGCCGGAAGATACGATCACATACAGAGACTTATTTGATACAAAGATCATGGGCATGCTTGTGCCAAGACCAAGTGAAGTGATCAAAAAATTCCAGGCACTCTATCAGATCAGCCCAAAGGAGGCAACTGACTATTTTTACAAATTAAGCAGGGATACAAACTACATTCGTAGATATCGTATCAAAAAAGACCAGAAATGGACTGCAGATACCGAGTTTGGAACATTGGATATCACCATCAATCTCTCCAAACCGGAAAAAGATCCGAAGGCGATCGCAGCAGCCAAGCTTGCAAAACAGAGCGGTTATCCAAAATGCCTTCTGTGCAAAGAAAACGAGGGATATGCAGGACGTGTGAACCATCCGGCAAGACAGAACCACAGGATCATTCCGGTAACGATCAACCACAGTGACTGGTTTTTCCAGTATTCACCATATGTTTACTACAATGAGCACTGTATCGTTTTTAACGCAGAGCATACACCGATGAAAATCGAGAAAGCAACCTTTGGAAAACTGTTGGATTTTGTAGAGCAGTTCCCACATTACTTTGTCGGATCGAATGCTGACCTTCCGATCGTTGGTGGATCTATTTTGAGCCACGATCATTTTCAGGGTGGACATTATGAGTTCGCTATGGCAAAAGCACTGGTGGAAAAAGAGCTGGTCTTCAAGGGATTTGAGGATGTGAAAGCCGGAATCGTAAAATGGCCAATGTCCGTGATCCGTATCAGCGCACCACAAAAAGAGCGCCTGATCGAGCTCGCAGATAAGATTTTACTTGCATGGAGAGGTTATACGGATGAAGATGCATTTATTTTTGCAGAGACAGAGGGCGAACCACATAACACGATCACTCCTATCGCAAGAAAACGCGGCAATGATTATGAGTTAGATCTTGTACTCCGCAATAATATCACGACAGAGGAGCATCCGCTGGGTGTTTACCATCCACATGCAAAACTTCATCATATCAAAAAAGAAAACATTGGTCTGATCGAGGTTATGGGACTTGCAGTGCTTCCAGCCAGATTAAAAGATGAGATGGCAGCATTAGAACAGGCAATCTTAGACGGCGCAGAAATCCGTGAGGATGAAGTGCTTGCAAAACATGCAGACTGGGTGGAGGAATTTCTGCCTAAGTATGGATTTACAGCAGGAAGTGGTCTGGAAGGTGAGATTACACCGGAAAAATTACATGAGATCATTCAGACAGAAATCGGTCTTGTGTTCAAGGAAGTTTTATTGGACGCAGGTGTTTACAAGTGCACAGAGGAAGGCAGAAAGGCATTCCGTAAGTTTGTAGATACCGTTAATGCATAAAAATACAGGGGAGTATTTTTAAATAGAAGAGAAACTGTCCGGGCAGTATCCGTAAGGAAAATGTCCAGTGGCAGTTTTCTTTTTTTGTCTATTTACTTTCATACAGTATTGTTGTAAAGTAATAATTGTTCCGTAGATCTGTACATATATGGTGCAGACAGCAGGAAAAACATTCGAGAGTAAGAAAACAGTGAGGAAGAGAATATGATTTCACAGAAAATACAGAAGGCATTGCAGGGAAGTTCTGCAATCCGTGCAATGTTTGTAGAGGGAAATGAACTTGCCGCCAGGGTGGGAAGAGAGAACGTGTATGATTTTTCATTGGGGAATCCTGCAACACCGGCTCCGGCAGCATTGAACGAGGCAATTAAGCAACTGGTGGATGAGACCGATCCGCTGGTTTTACATGGATATATGGACAACGCCGGTTACCCGGATGTCCGTCAGGCGGTTGCAGAGAACTTAAACAAGCGTTTTGGAACTGCATTTACTTCCCATAATATTGTGATGACAGTGGGAGCAGCGGGAGGATTGAACATTATTTTTAAAACAATCTTAGATCCGGGTGACGAGGTGATCGTGTTTGCCCCATATTTCGGAGAGTACAAGAGTTATGCAGCCAATTTTGATGCGGAAGTCGTGGAAGTGGCACCGGATTTTGAAACATTCCAGCCAGATCTGATGGCATTTGAAAAAGCGATCAATGAAAAGACCAAGGCAGTGATCGTGAACACACCAAACAATCCGACAGGTGTGATCTATCATGAAGAAACCATGAAAAAGATGGCTGAGATTCTGGAAAAGAAGGAAAAAGAGATTGGACACGAAATTTATCTGATTTCCGATGAGCCTTACCGTGAACTTGTCTACGATGGAAATCAAGAGGATTTCCTGACGAAATACTATAGGAATACAATTGTAGGTTATTCCTTCAGCAAATCCCTTTCCCTTCCGGGTGAGCGTATTGGATATGTGGTTGTTCCGGATGAGGTGGAAAATGCAGATCAGGTCATTGACGGCATTGTTGTATCCAACCGTACCCTCGGCTTTGTGAATGCGCCATCCCTGCTTCAGAAAGCAGTTGCAAAATGTCTGGATGAGAAAACCAATCTGGCATTTTATGATGAAAACAGAAAGATGTTATACGAAGGACTGCAAAAGCTAGGTTTTCACTGCATCAAACCGGAAGGCGCTTTTTATATGTGGGTAAAATCTCCGGATACAGACGAAGAAAAATTTGTTGCAGCAGGTAAAAAATACAATATCATCATGGTAAAGGGCAGCGCATTCGGATGTGCAGGCTATGTCCGTCTTGCTTACTGTGTTTCCCATGAGACGGTGAAAAATGCCCTGACTGCGTTTGAAAAACTGGCAGAAGATTACGGATTGTATACAGAATAAAATGAGCAGATTGTAATGAATTTGTGAAATGTATCAGGAAAATCGAGAGAGTGGAGAGAGTAAAATTTATGAGTAACTGGGAAGAATATGTAAGGACAGTGGAACCGTATGTTCCGGGAGAGCAGCCAAACCAGCCGGACATGATCAAATTGAATACCAACGAAAACCCATATCCGCCTGCACCGGGCGTAGTAGAGGCTTTGAAGAACTTTGATACGGACAAATTGAGACTTTATCCGGAACCGACCTGTAAAGTGTTAGTCGATGCGATCGCAGATTATTATGGAATCAGGAGCAGTCAGGTGTTTACCGGTGTCGGTTCGGATGATGTGCTTGCCATGATATTTATGACATTTTTTAACAGCAAAAAGCCGATCCTGTTTCCGGATATCACCTATTCTTTTTATGATGTGTGGGCAAATATGCTTCGGATTCCGTATGAGACAAAAGCGTTGGATGATGATTTCCAGATCAAAAAAGAGGACTATTATGGGGAAAACGGTGGCGTGGTGTTCCCAAATCCGAATGCACCGACCGGAATTCTTATGCCGCTTTCAGAGATCGAGGATATCATTGCACACAACCGCGATGTAATCGTAGTTGTGGATGAGGCATACATTGATTTTGGCGGGGAGTCTGCGCTGCCTCTGATCGAAAAATATGACAATCTTCTCGTGGTACAGACCTTTTCAAAATCGCGTTCCCTGGCAGGTATGCGGCTTGGGTTTGCGATGGGAAATGAAAAGCTGATCCGGTATATCAATGATGTGAAATATTCTTTCAATTCCTACACGCTCAATCAGACAGCGCTTGTACTTGGTGTGCAGGCAATAAAGGACAGGGAGTATTTTGAGGAAACCTGTGCGAAAGTCATCGCTACAAGGGAATGGACGAAGTGCGAACTGAAAAAACTTGGATTTTCTTTTGGGGATTCCATGAGCAACTTTATTTTTGCAACACATGAAAGAGTTCCTGCAAAAGAAATATTTGAAGCACTCCGGGAGCATAACATTTTCGTGCGCTATTTTTCCAAGCCGAGAATTAGCAATTATCTGCGTATCAGCATCGGAACCCAGCAGGAGATGGAGCGTCTGACCGCTTTTCTGGCTGTTTTTCTGGGAGAATAACAGGATGCTGTCAGGTATAAATTAAAGTTATAGTTAATATGAAAATAAGTGTTGCTTTTTCGACTGGATTCGACTATTATAGAATTTGCATCTGTAACACTTTAGTGTGTAAAACAGATATTTACTTTAAAACTTTACTATGATAAAATGTGCGTAGATTGGAAGTTTCTGATTATAGTAAAAGATGATATCATTTTGATTTATGAGAAGGAGAAGGTAAAATGAGCAAGAAACTAAGGACCGAGGCAGTAGACCATCTTTTTGATGCGATTTTAAGCCTGGAAAACAGAGAAGAATGTTATACTTTTTTTGAAGATGTCTGCACTGTGAATGAACTGCTTTCCTTATCACAGCGATTTGAGGTTGCCAAGATGCTGCGCGACCAGAAAACATATCTTGATATTGCAGAGAAAACAGGTGCTTCCACAGCGACCATCAGCCGTGTAAACCGTTCTTTGAATTATGGGAATGACGGATATGACATGGTATTTGCCAGAATGGCTGCATCAGAGACAAACGAAGCGTAAAACAGAATAGAAAAACCCGGAAAAAAAGAAAAACCCGGAGCTGCACGGATCATGTCTGGTATAGACAGTGTTCCATTCAGCACCGGGTTTTATTTTTCTTTTTTGGAAGGATCTTTTTCTTCGTGCAGCATCTGATCCACAATGCGTTCGATAATTGTTTTTTTCAGGTAGACATCATAGCTTAACATGCAGATAAAACTGAATGTCCGTAAAAGCTCTGCATCCTCACCTTCCATTTCCTCAAAAGTTTTCATGGAGGTGTTAAACTTCTTTGCAAGGTCTTTCATGATATTTAAGGTTTCCTGATGCTCCAGACCGAACACTTCTTTATAGATATCCTCAAGACTCATCTCGGAGCTGCCTTTTCCAAAATACTTGTCCGTGATCGGATTTAAGATACTCTGGATGTCACTGATGCTTAAGATACTTTTAAAATAGTAGATAAAGATCAAAGTCAGCACATGTTCTTTGGAATATTTTTTCTTTTCCGGTGGAGGAAGAAGATCGTTTTTTGCATAATTGTTGATCATGGTCTTAGTCAGAATCTTATCGTCCTCATGCCGCTTGGATGTGGCAAGCTGGGAATCCATAAATGTTGTCACCTGATCCATATAAAGATCGATATTCGGGATATCTTCCGGTTTTACATAGTCGATTTTGTTAAATTCATCTAATATATCACTTAAAAATTGTTTTGTATTCATTTTTCTACCTGCTTTTATTCTTACTGGTTCAATCGTATTCTCTACATCAGATTATATAGTATTGAAAACTAGATGACAAGATACAATTGAATTTAATTGTATGAATTTGAATGTGGACGGTCGTAGATTTTTCTGACGCAAAAGTAAAAAAAGAGACGGGTGTATTTGACAAAAATATATGTTTGTCATATAATGCACTTAACAGGAAAGCCGATAGATAGGTGTGAGCTATCTACTCCGGCGAAAAATCAATGTTAAAATAACCGTCAACTTTTCTCAGGAGCTGGACGGTTATTTTTTATTGTTAAAAAAAGAAAATATGTTCGATTTTACTGTTCATAAGCAGGGATAATGTGTTACAATAGATGGGAATATGATATTGTAATAAAAAAGGGATTGAATATTACAAACAACAACGGAAATGGAGATGTCTATGAGCATTTATGATACATTGAACGAACAGCAGAGAGAAGCGGTATTTCACACGGAGGGACCGGTTCTGATCTTGGCGGGTGCAGGTTCCGGAAAAACGAGGGTTCTGACACATCGAACCGCTTATCTGATCGAAGAAAAGGGCGTGAATCCATACAATATTATGGCGATCACCTTTACGAATAAAGCGGCAGGTGAGATGCGTGAGAGGATCGACCAGCTTGTGGGATATGGCTCTGAGAGCATCTGGGTATCAACGTTCCATTCTACCTGTGTGCGCATTTTAAGACGTCATATTGACCGCATCGGGTTTGACACTAATTTTACAATCTATGATTCCGATGATCAGAAGACACTGATGAAGGATATCTGTAAACGTCTGAATGTGGATACTAAGATTTACAAAGAGCGAAGTCTGCTTGCTGCGATTTCCAAAGCAAAAGATGAACTGGTAGATCCACAGGAATTTTCTCTCCGTGCGGTTGCTTCCGGGGATTTTGCGAAACGGAAACAGGCAGAGATCTACAGAGAGTATCAGGATGCACTGCGGCGGAATAATGCACTTGATTTTGACGATCTGATCGTAAAGACGGTTGAATTGTTTAAAACGGATGATCAGGTGTTAGACTACTATCAGGAACGCTTCCGCTATATTATGGTGGACGAGTATCAGGATACGAATACGGCACAGTTTGAACTGATCAGTATTCTTGCCAGAAAGTATAAGAATCTATGTGTCGTTGGTGATGATGACCAGTCTATCTATAAGTTCCGCGGTGCGAATATTTATAATATCCTGAACTTTGAAAAACATTTTCCGGAGGCAGTGACGATAAAACTGGAACAGAATTACCGTTCTACGCAGAATATTTTAAATGCTGCAAACGGAGTGATCTCCAACAATATGGGACGAAAAAGAAAGACACTCTGGACAGACAATGAAGAGGGGAAAAAGATCGGTTTCAAGCAGTTTGAGACAGGCTATGAAGAGGCAGAGTATGTCGCAAAGGACATCAATGCCTGTGTGAAGGACGGCAGATATCATTACGGTGACTGCGCTGTTCTCTACCGCACAAACGCACAGTCCCGTCTTTTTGAGGAAAAATTTATCGTATCCAATATTCCATATAAGATTGTCGGCGGCGTGAACTTCTATGCAAGAAAAGAGATCAAAGACCTGCTTGCCTATTTGAAAACGATCGATAATGCAAGAGATGATCTTGCTGTCCGCAGGATCATCAACGTGCCAAAACGTGGAATCGGTGCAACAACCTTAAACCGTGTGGCAGATTATGCGGCTGCGGCAGACATCAGTTTTTATAATGCATTGAAAATGGCAGACGATATTCCGACACTCGGCAAGAGTGCTGCAAAGATCAAGCCATTTGTGAATTTTATTCAGGTGATGCGCAGTAAAGTAGAGATTATCAGCGTTTCTGAACTTTTGCAGGAGATTATAGACGAAACCGGATATGTGAAAGAATTGGAAGCGGAAGATACCGAGGAGGCAAAGGCGCGTATTGAAAATATCGATGAGCTGATCAGTAAAGTGGTTGCTTACGAGGAAGGCGAGGAACATCCGACACTCAGTGGTTTTTTAGAGGAAGTGGCACTGGTTGCAGACATCGACAGTCTCGATGAGGGCAGTGATTATGTTGTTTTAATGACATTACATAGTGCAAAAGGTCTGGAGTTCCCGAAAGTTTACCTTGCCGGAATGGAGGATGGATTGTTCCCAAGTTATATGTCCATCACTTCGGACAGTTCTTCTGAGGATCTAGAAGAGGAGCGACGCCTGGCTTATGTGGGGATCACGAGAGCCAAAGAAGAACTTACAATTACCTGTGCAAGACAACGTATGATTCGTGGCGAAACGCAATATAATAAAGTATCGCGGTTTGTTCGGGAGATTCCGTCTGAACTGTTGGACAGTGAACTGAGAAAGCCGGCATCTGCAAGAGAATCTTCTTTTGGAAAAGAGAGCAGTTTCCCATCTTTTTTACAGAACCAGACAACAGCAAGACCGAAAAGAACAACACTGCGCCAGCAGCCTTCCGGACAGAGCATGCAGGCAAAGGCACTTGTCACAAAGGGTGTTGTAAAGTCAGAGCTTGACTATGGCATCGGGGACGCCGTATCGCATATCAAGTTTGGCAAAGGAGTTGTGAAAAACATCATGGATGGCGGAAGAGATTACGAGGTGACCGTGGATTTCGAAGGATATGGTGTGAAAAAAATGTTTGCCTCTTTTGCAAAATTAAAGCGTATCTGATTCTATTTGTAAGCAGGGACGTTTGTGTATCCGAAACTCTAAAAAATATATAAAATTTTTGAAAAATGTAAATTTTTTATATTCGAAAAGTAAAGGATATGATATAATGAGCGTAAGCAATGAGCGGTGCACGTAGATTTTTCTGGTGTGTATTGCGTTTAGGTTTTGCATATCCTAAAAAGTATAAATTAGAGAAGGAGCGGAACACTATGAACAAGGTGGAAGATTTCATCAATACGACAAAGTTAAACGACTTACTCAATAAGAAAGAGGATCTGATCAATATGACAAAGTTGAATGAATTATTAAACAAAAAAGAAGCAGAAGAAAAGAAAACATCAAAGGTTGTATGGATTTTTGCAATCATCGGTATTATTGCAGCAGTTGCAGCAGCAGTATATGGCGTATATCGTTTCTTTACACCAGATTATCTGGAAGATTTTGAAGACGATTTTGAAGATGATTATGATGACGATTTCTTCGAAGATGAAGAGGACGAAGAAGAGCCGGCAAAACCAGCAGAGAAAAAAGAAGAAGAATAAAAATAATCTGGAGGGCTGCGGATGCAGCCCTTTTTTCTTGTGTAACAGATAAAAGAAATAGAAAACTGTGAAGTTAATAAAATGTCAATGGAATCATGGACAATTTTATAGTTGATGAAATAAAAATGCGAGGAATTTATGAAAAAAGGACAAATCATAGAAGGCGTGATCGAGCGCGTAGACTTTCCAAATAAGGGAATTATCAGAACAGAGGATGGAAGACAGGTTATTGTAAAAAATACGATACCGGGACAGAAAGTGTCTGCTTCCATCAATAAAATCCGCAAAGGAAAGGCAGAGGGCAGACTTTTAGAGGTATTGGAAAAGTCACCGCTGGAAGGGGACAAAACAGGATGTGTCCATGCCGGGGAATGTGGAGGATGTACTTACCAGACACTTCCATACGACAGGCAGCTTGAGATGAAAGCAGAACAGGTAAAAAAATTAATGGATGATGTGATCGATCAGGAAAACCGGGATTACCAGTTTCTGGGAATCAAGGAAAGTCCAAGGCAGACTGCATACCGCAATAAAATGGAATTTTCCTTTGGGGATGAATTTAAGGATGGACCGTTAGCACTTGGAATGCATAAGCGTGGAAGCTTTTATGATATTGTGACGGTGGAAAACTGCCAGATCGTGGATGAGGATTTCAGAAAGATCCTGTCTGTCACACTTGCTTATTTTCGTGAAAAAAATATCACCTATTACCATAAACTGCGTCACACCGGATATTTAAGACATCTGCTTGTCCGTAAGGCAGTCAAAACAGGGGAAATATTAGTAGATCTGGTGACTACAACGCAGACGGATTTTCAGGGAATTGCCGGAGCACAGATGGATGAAGTTAAAAGTACGTTGAACAATGCACAGGAAAACGCATTTGCAGGAACGGAAGAGGAATTATTAGAGGGCTGGAAAGCTGCTCTTCTTGCAGCAGATTACAAAGGTATCATGACAGGTATTCTGCATACGAGAAATGACAATGTGGCAGATACCGTGACGAATGAAGGCACGGATGTTTTATATGGACAGGATTTCTTTTACGAGGAATTGTTAGGGCTTCGCTTTAAGATCACACCATTTTCTTTTTTTCAGACAAATTCCCTGGGTGCAGAGGTGCTATATCAGACTGCCAGAGAGTTTATCGGAGATGCACTTCCAAGCGGAACAGACGCAAATATTGCGGAACATGGTAAAATTGTATTTGATCTGTATTCCGGAACTGGAACGATCGCACAGATGCTTTCTCCGGTAGCTAAAAAAGTGATCGGTGTGGAGATCATTGAGGAAGCAGTGGAAGCTGCCAAAGAGAATGCACAGTTAAATGGTTTACATAACTGCGAGTTTATCGCAGGGGATGTACTCAAAGTCATTGACAGCATTGAAGAAAAGCCGGATTATATTGTACTTGATCCACCAAGGGACGGAATCAATCCAAAAGCTTTGGAAAAAATCATCCGTTACAATGTGCCTCAGATGGTTTATATTTCCTGCAAGCCGACCAGTCTGGCGAGAGATCTGGAAGTTTTACAGGCGAGAGGTTATGAAGTGAAAAAGATCTGTTGTGTCGATATGTTTCCTTCGACGGTGCATGTGGAGACGGTTGTTCTTTTATCCCAACAAAAACCAGATGACACGATAGAGATCGACTTAGACCTGGACGAGCTGG
>ERZ506929.952-NODE-952-length-10588-cov-5.431311_pt1 | contig 10588 bp, 9 predicted proteins | sample MGYA00513173_ERZ506929 | MGnify/ENA metagenome assembly ERZ506929 | reverse complement strand
AAAGCCTTTTATTTAAATCCGATAGGATTTGCGCCCATAAGCGGATTGTGGATAAAGGTTTTTGTCAAAGCCCTGCCTAATATGGCAATCTCACCGATAAACTGCAATTTACAGCCTCCTAAGTTTGTCCCATAGCATACAGTCAACAAAAAAAATCATGTCTGCATGTCTTCTTGTCTAAAAATCCCGTCTGCATGTCTTATTTTTTTCTGCTTTTACACAATAATTATATTACATAGGCGTTATACATACGTGTTTAAACGCAAGATAATTATAATATTTGGGCTTACGCTTGTCTCGCTTTTGAGCCATGCGCAGTACGACGTGTCCTTCAGTCACTACTTCGACATGGAACCGTCGTTTAATGCTGCGTCCGTAGGTAAACAGCCCAAGCTGAACGTTTCGGCAGCTTATGCCATCGACCTTGCCGGATTCAAGCATAACCCGCAGACCATGTATGCGGGCGCCGACATGCCCTTCATATTCCTCAAGACCACGCACGGAGCCGGACTCCAGTTTATGAACGACAAGATAGGTCTGTTCACGCACCAGCGACTCGCCCTGCAGTACGCCGTCAAGATGAAGCTATTCGGCGGACAACTCTCCACCGGCGTCTCGGCAGGACTGCTCAGCGAGAGCTTTGACGGATCGAAGCTCGACCTCGAGGACTCCAGCGACCCCGCATTCACCTCGTCAAAGGTGGACGGCAACGCGCTCGACCTCGCCGTCGGACTCTATTACACCCACCGCACCTGGTATGCCGGCATCTCCGCACAGCACATCAATTCGCCCCTCGTAAACCTCGGTGAGACCAACGAGCTGAAGGTGGACGCCACCTATTATTTGACCGGCGGATGCAATATTAAGCTGAGAAGTCCGTTTCTTACAATAAAGCCGTCCTTCCTTGTGCGCACCGACGGAGTGGCATATCGTGGCGACATCACCACGCGCCTCGTCTATACGCATGAGAAGAAGATGATGTACGTGGGAGCAGGATATTCGCCCACCAACTCCGTGACGGTGCTCGTCGGAGGAAACGTACACGGCATCGTGATGGGCTATTCCTACGAGATGTATACCTCCGCCATCAATCCCGGCAACGGCAGCCACGAACTCTTCATCGGCTACCAGATGGACCTCAACCTTCAGAAGAAGGGAAAGAATCTCCACAAGAGCGTACGCATACTATAAGAGACTGACATACAGACCATAATACTAAGAAAGAAAATCATATAAACATAGATGAAAACAAGAAAAAGCATACTCCTACTTTGTGTCGTGGCATTCTCCATGATACTGACTGGCTGCTTCGGTAGCAAAGCCTCCTCGTCTGCAGGACGCGGCGGCGAAGTGGTCGGCGTGGGCGGACGTTCCTTCGCCGAACCGGCTCCCTACGGCATGGTGAAGGTCGCAAGAGGCTACCTGCGCATGGGACTTGAGAAGCAGGACTCGCTCTGGGGAAAGCAGACACCCGTGAAGGACGTCTCTGTGGATGGATTCTGGATGGACGAGACAGAGGTGACCAACTCAAAATACAAGCAGTTCGTGATGTGGGTGCGTGACAGCATCATCCGCACACGACTCGCTGACCCGCAGTATGGCGGCGACGAGACATACATGATAACCGAGGACAAGAACGGCGACCCCGTCACGCCGCACCTCAACTGGAAGAAGCCGTTGCCACGCAAGCCCAACGAGGACGAGCAGCGTGCCATCGAAAGCGTATATACACGCAACCCCATCACCGGCGAGAAGATGCTCGACTATCGTCAGCTCAACTATCGCTATGAGGTGTATGACTATACGGCTGCTGCCCTGCGCCGCAACCGACTTAATCCCGAGGAACGCAATCTCAACACCGATGTAAAGGTAAATCCCGACGAGGTGGTGATGATATCGAAGGACACGGCTTACATCGACGACGAGGGACGCATCGTACGCGAGACAGTCAACCGTCAGCTCTCCGGTCCGTGGGACTTCCTCAATACCTATATAGTAAATGTATATCCTGATACGACGTGCTGGGTAAACGATTTCCAGAACGCCGAGAACGAGACATACCTGCGCAACTACTTCTCTAATCCCGCCTATAACGACTATCCCGTCGTGGGCGTGACATGGGAGCAAGCCAATGCCTTCTGCGCATGGCGCACCGACTACCTGCTCAAGGGCCTTGGCCCCGAGGCACGCTTCGTGCAGCGTTATCGTCTGCCGACTGAGGCGGAATGGGAGTATGCTGCACGCGGAAAGGGCGGCAACGAGTTTCCGTGGGAGGACAAGAGCGTGAAGAGCGGCGACGGATGCTTCTTCGCCAACTTCAAGCCCGACCGAGGCAACTACACCAAGGACGGCAACCTAATCACGTCGAAGGTGGGCATATATAACGCCAACTCTAACGGACTCTTCGATATGGCTGGCAACGTGGCAGAGTGGACCAGCACCGTATTCACCGAAGCCGGTGTGGAGGCGATGAACGACCTCAACCCGACGCTCTCCTATAACGCCGCCAAGGAAGACCCCTACCGTCTGAAGAAGAAGAGCGTGCGCGGAGGATCGTGGAAAGACCCCGAGTCGTTCATCCGTGCAGCATGGCGAACATGGGAATATCAGAACCAGCCCCGCTGCTACATCGGCTTCCGCTGCGTACGCAGTCTTGCCAGCACGTCCAGCGTGAAGGGTAAGCACAAGAAGAAGTAGAAAAAATCCTAAATAAACTCTAAACACCAGACATCATGACAGTATATAGCAAATTCAACATAGTCTACCATCTCCAGAAATGGATGGACAGTGTCCCCGGACAGACCTTCCTCAACTATGCGTATAGCTGGGGCGCCTCTGTCGTTATCCTCGGTACGCTCTTCAAGCTGACTCACCTTCCGGGAGCCAACATCATGCTTTTCGCAGGTATGGGCACTGAGGTGTTTGTGTTCTTCCTTTCAGCCTTCGACCGTCCTTTCGACAAGACGCAGGACGGCAAGGAACTCCCCACTCATATCGACGACGAGGAGATAGACAATGAAGAGGCAGAAGTGGAGGCAGCTTACGAGGCTGGCAGAAACGGAGAGTCGCCCGCTGAGGCAGCAGCCCACGTGGGTGCAGCCGTAGGTGGTGGCGGAACCATCATCATCGGTGGCGGAAGCATTCAGGGTGGCGCAGCTGTTCAGGGAGCTGCAGCAGGTCAGAACGCAGCAGCAGCCATGCAGGGCGGCGTGTTCCAGGGTGGAGCCGCTGTTCAGAGTGGCATAGCCGGAGCTGGCGTAGCAGCCGGTCAGGACGCAGCAGCCGTGAACGTGGCAGCTGCAGCTGCCGACTTTGCCGCCAACCGTGAGGTGGCTGTGCAGTTGGCAGACGCCCAGGCAAGCTACTTGGAGCAGCTCAAGAACCTCACCGAAACCCTTCAGAAGGTATCGGAGCAGAGCGTCCGCCTCACACGCGACAGCGAGGAGATGGAGAATCTCAACCGTACGCTTACCGGCATCTGCAAGGTTTACGAGATGCAGCTTAAGGGAGCCAGCCAGCAGATTGGCACCATCGACCAGATTAACGAGCAGAGCCGCCACATGGCACAGCAGATTGAACAGCTCAACTCTATATACGCCCGCATGATTGAAGCCATGACTGTGAACATGAACCTCAATCAGAAGTAAAGAAAAAGGAGCAGACAAAGAATATGGCAATAAAGAAAAGAACCATATCACCCCGCCAGAAGATGATCAACCTCATGTACGTGGTGCTCATGGCTATGCTGGCGTTGAACATCTCGTCAGAGGTGCTCAACGGATTCTCCATCGTGGAGGAAAGCCTTAACCGCACCACTGCAAACTCTTCCAAGGAGAACGAGGTGCTCTATGGCAACTTCGCGGAGCAGATGAAGGCCAATCCGCAGAAGGTGAAGGAGTGGTTTGAGAAGGCCACGGCGGTGAAGCGCATGAGCGATTCGCTCTACAACTTCGCGCAGAGCCTCAAGGAACAGATAGTCATTGAGGCGGACGGCAAAGACGGCAACATCTACGACATAAAGAACAAGGACAACCTTGAGGCGGCAAGCCACGTGATGCTCGCTCCCGGAACAGGTCAGGGCAAGCGTCTTTACAACGCCATCAACTCTTTCCGTCAGCGCATCCTAAGCATGGTGACTGACCCGCATCAGCGCTCCATCATAGAGAGCAACCTTACCACCAAGCTGCCGAAGAACGCTCATACGATGGGCAAGAACTGGCAGGAATACATGTTTGAGGACATGCCGGTGGCTGGTGCCGTGACGCTTCTCTCAAAGCTTCAGAGCGACGTGCGCTACGCTGAAGGCGAAGTGCTCCACACTCTTGTTGCCAACATCGACATGAAGGACATCCGCGTCAACAAGCTCAGCGCCTTCGTCATACCCGAATCGAAGACCGTCATAAGCGGCGACCAGTTCTCGGCACAGATTGTCATGGCAGCCGTGGACACCACACAGCAGCCCGAAATCTACGTCGGCGGACAGCGCATCAGCAACGGACTCTATCGCTTCACGGCTGGAGCGGTGGGCGAGCATTCCTTCGGAGGATACATCACCATGCGTGACGGCAGCGGCAATGTCATCCGTCGCGACTTCACACAGAAATACACCGTAGTGGCACCGAGCGCCACCGTTTCGGCAGACCTCATGAACGTGCTCTACGCAGGATACGACAACCCCATCAGCGTCAGCATTCCGGGCGTGCCTCTCAGCGCCGTGTCGGCTTCAATGTCGGGCGGTTCGTTCCGCAGCATCGGCATGGGACGCTACATAGCACGTCCTTCTGCCGTGGGTAGCGACGTCACCATCAGCGTGGCAAGCAACGATAACGGCAAGTCACGCCAGATGGGCAAGTTCACGTTCCACGTACGTAAATTGCCCGATCCGGCTGCTTACCTCAGCATCGGCACCGACCGCTTCCGTGGCGGCGGACTGGCAAAGGCTTCGCTCATGGGTGCTCACGGCATCAAGGCAGCCATCGACGACGGCATCCTCGACATCGAATTCAAGGTAACCAGTTTCGAGACCGTCTTCTTCGACAATATGGGTAACGCCGTTCCGATGGCGTCAGCAGGAGCTTCCTTCTCAGAACGTCAGCGCGAAACATTCCGCAAGCTCTCACGTGGCAAGCGCTTCTACATCTCGCGCATCACGGCAGTGGGCCCCGACGGCATCGCAAGAAAGCTGAACGGATCGATGGAGGTGATAGTCAAGTAAGTAAATACATAATACAGCACAACCAAATACTGAAAAATGAAGAAAGTAATAATGATACTGCTTGCAGCCTTCTTCGCTTCGGAGATGGCGACAGCCCAGCCGGCGGCACGCCGTCGTGAGCAGGCACAGCAGAAGCAGCAGAGCGACCAGGGTCTGAGCGTACGCGCCCAGATATCCTTCCCCACGCAGAAAGCGATGGACGAGGACGTGACGTGGCGCCGCGATATCTACCGTGAGATAAACCTCACCGAGGATGCCAACGCCGGACTCTACTATCCCGTGGAGCCGGTAGGCTCGCAGATGAACCTCTTCACCTACATCTTCAAGCTGGTGATGCGCCGCGCCATTACGGCTTATGAGTATCGTCTGGACGGCAACGAGGTGTTTGATGATGCCTCGAAGGTGAATCTCAAGTCGCTTCTCGACAACTATCACATCTTCTATGAGCGTACAGACCGTGGCATCCGCATCGACGACAGCGACATTCCGTCGCGCGAAGTGATGGCATACTACGTGAAGGAGTCGGCTTACTACGACGACCGCAACTCGGCTTTCCACACGAAGGTGTTGGCTCTGTGCCCTATCTTGAAGCGTGAGGACGACTTCGGTGATGCCGCTACAAGCTATCCGCTCTTCTGGGTGAAGTACGACGATCTGGCTCCGTTCCTCACCAAGCAGACCATTATGACCTCCAATCTCAACAATGCCGCCACTATGTCCATGGACGACTTCTTCACGAAGAACATGTACAAGGGCAAGATATACAAGACCACGAACATGCTGGGCAAGACACTCGCACAGTATTGTCCCACGGATTCTGCCATGAAAAAGGAGCAGAAGCGCATCGAGGGCGAGCTGCAGGCGTTCGAACAGAACGTATGGGGCAAGCCCGAACCGAAGGACTCGCTTGACAGCATCGCAGCCGTGGACAAGAAGGCAGCCAAGGCATTGAAGAAGAAGAACCGCCGCGCCGGTGGAACCACCACTAAGAGAACAAAGGTGAAGAAGCAGCGTCCCGCATCATCGTCGTCTTCGTCATCGTCAGGTTCGGCACGTGTTACGGTTCGCAGACAAAGACATTAAAGCAAGGCGTAGGAGCTCACAGCTCCTACATTTGCCATTAACGTTATTTTTATTAACTAACAACAACGTTATATTATTAACTAACAACAAAAAAGGTATGAAGAAATTTTTTACAGCAGCTATCGTTGCCCTTTCGATGATGTTCGGCGCCAATAACGCTCAGGCACAGGTGCAGTTCGGTATCAAGGGTGGTCTTAACGTTACGAGCATGAGCCTTGACAAGGACAAGCTCCTCGACACAGAGAACCAGGCAGGCTTCTTCATCGGTCCGACCGTGAAGTTCACTCTTCCCATCGTAGGACTCGGCATTGACGCTTCTGCACTCTATGACCAGCGTGAGGCAAAGATCAAGGGCGACGGCGACGACAAAGACATCACATCAGCAAGACTGAAGACCCAAGCCATCAACATTCCTATCAACTTACGCTATGGCGTAGGTCTCGGAAGCGTAGCCAACGTCTTCTTCTTCGCAGGTCCTCAGTTCGGCTTCAACGTAGGCGACAAGAACAAGTCAATCTTCAAGGACGCAGCAGAGTGGAAGCTCAAGTCTTCCAACTTCAGCGTCAACGTAGGTCTTGGCTTCACCGTTCTCAGCCACCTTCAGGTGTCAGCCAACTATAACATCGCTTGCGGCAAGACCGGCGATGTTACCGTTTCTGACGCAGCTGGCACAGCTCTCCAGGAGATGCTCGGCAACAGCGGCAAGGCCAATGCATGGCAGGTAGGCTTGGCTTACTACTTCTAAAGAGTTATTCACTCAACATAATAGCGGGGGCGTAAACCTCCGCTATTTTATTTTTATCATACAATTACTGTCCGCAAGTATAAATCCAAACCATTAAATTCCCGTCTATACCAATTTTATTAGTCCATATTAGTTCTTATATCATTATTTTAACGTACCTTTGTCAACGTAAAAGAATGGTATATATATGAGCAAGAAGGTTTATTTATTTGATTTCGACGGTACGATTACTTCCGCCGACACATTACTCTGTTTCATACGATTTGCGTGTGGAACGTGGCGCTTTCTGCTCGGATTTTTTCTTCATTCCCCGATGATTATCGCGATGAAGCTAAATCTCTGTGATAACGGAATGACGAAGCAGAAGGTCTTCTCGTGGTTCTTCCGCGGGATGAACATTGATGTCTTTGACAATCTCTGCAAGCGTTTTGCAACAGAAAACTTCAACTTAATGCGCCCTAAAGCCACCGACTTGCTCAACCGGCTCTTCCGCGACGGTGAGGATATCGTCATCGTCAGCGCCAGTTTGGTCAACTGGGTTAGCCCCTTCTTCACCCATATCCAGCGCGACAGCAAGTCTAACTTCCACGTTCTCGGCACTATTCCGGAGGTAAAGGACGGTGTGATAACCGGACGCTTCCTTACATACAACTGCTACGGAGCAGAGAAGGTGCATTGCATACGCCGACTCTATCCCGACCGCGAGAACTATCATTTCGTTGCCTTCGGTGACAGTAACGGCGACAAGCAGATGCTTGCCTTCGCAGACGAAAGCTACTATCGCATATTCTGATGCCCGCCAAACAAGGACAACCCCAACCCATCATACTTCCTCCGCATGACTCATAACGATATACTCACACCCCAGCAACGCGAACACCTCGGCGAGGTGGTACGCTTTGGCTTAGTCGGTGTTGCAGCCACCCTTCTTCAATACGCCATCTATTGGGTGCTGCTCCACTGGCTCTCGCCAAGCTTTGCGTTGACAATAGGCTACATCATAAGCTTCTTCTTTAATTTCTGGGCGTCCACCCGCTTCACGTTCCGCGTGAAAGCATCGGCAAAGCGAGGCGCAGGATTCGCCCTTTCGCACGTCGTCAACTACGTCTTGCAGCTCGCAACGCTCAACTTCTTCATCTGGGTTGGCGTCAACGAGAAGTGGGCACCCATCCCGATGTTCTGCATCTGCGTACCCGTAAACTTCCTTCTCGTAAGATTCTTCCTAAAGAGATAACGGCGTCAAGAAAGGCCAAACACCCCTTTTCTAATATTTTTATACACTGTCTTAATCAATATGCCAACACGCAAATCATTATCCGACATACTCCGTTCCTTATCCGGCATCTTCCGTTCGCTCTTCCGCATAAAGCGTGAGGAACGCTGTCTCGCGTCTTTCCTCCTCGTGGTTTTCCTTGCTCTCGACGCCTTAGTGGTGTGCAAGTATTACGACGTGTTCACTCCGCAGACCCGCTTCTATTGGCATCTCTTCATATCGAAGTTCCACGTCTCCGGTTTCGACCCCATTACGTACAGCGTGGTGTCTAACTGGACAGCAGGATATAACGTCTATCGCCATCCCTTGCTGGCCTTCTTCATGTACGTGCCATACCTCATCAATCAGGGACTGATGTGCATTACCGGCATCAACTGTGCCATATTCATCGTCTCCGCCATGCAGACGTTCTGCGCTTTTTACGGCGCCATATTCCTCTATCGCATCTTCCGCGAGATAGTCGGTGTCAGCCGAACCGACTCGTCTCTGCTTACCGTCTTCTTCTTCGGCTTCGCCTTTGTGATGCTTTCGACGATGGTGCCCGACCATTTCATCATCTCCATGATGCTCCTTCTGCTTGCCCTTTATGTCTCAGGCAAGCTGATACTGAAGCGACGACGCCTCACCATCTGGCAGTCGGCGCTCTACTTCTTCCTTACCGCCGGCACTTCGCTCAACAACGGACTGAAGATTTACCTATCCATGCTCTTTGTCAACGGCAAGCGAATCTTCCGACCAAAATATCTTTTCTTCGCCATTCTCCTTCCTACCGCACTCACCTGGGGAGCGGCACGCATGAGTTATGACCACATCGTCTGGCCGCGTGACGTGGCTGCAAAGGCTGCACGTGCCAAGGCAAAGGCTGCGAAGCAGAAGAAGCAGGAGGAGGAAAAACTCCGCAAACAGCATGACGACTCGGTGCGCATAGCCTCTTTCACAGCTTATCAGCTCGACTCGCTCTCTGCCGACTCTGCCCGACGCGACTCCATTGCCAAAGCTAAGCCGAAGCCGGTACGCCGCCGCAAGAACGGCAAACCCATCAGCAACGGCGAGTTCCTCAGCTGGACAGACATTACCACCTCGCGTACTGAATCGGTGGTGGAGAATCTTTTCGGCGAGGGAATACAGCTGCATGAAGACCATCTCCTTGGCGACGTACTCAACTCGCGACCCATTATCGTAAACTATCGCCACGCCTTCAACTACATCGTCGAGGCCGTCATCGTCCTGCTCTTCATCGCTGGCATCTGGTGCGGACGCCGCTCAAGGTTTATGTGGTTAGTGATGTCTTACTTCGCCCTCGACATAGCCCTCCACATCGGACTCGGCTTTGCCATCAACGAGGTGTACATCATGTCTGCCCATTGGATGTATGCAATACCGATAGCCATGGCTTTCCTTATGAAGGCAATCTCCGGACGCCGCCGTCAGGCACTCGCGCTGAAGACCATCGTGGCTCTGCTTGCGGCATATCTGTGGATATGGAACGTCAGTCTCATCGTCCGCTATCTCTATTTCACCTGATAAATCCATCTATACATTATGTTAGGACTACGTAAAGAGGAGCGGCCACTCGCCATATCAGCCGCCGTCGTCTTCACCATACTGAACGGTCTGCTCATCTATTGTCATTTCGACTCGTTCACACGCGGTGCACATGTAGGGTTCTGGTCTGTCTTTTACAACCATCTCTGCATGTCGGGCTATGACGTCTTCTCGCTGATATTCATATCGTGCATGAGACTTCATTGGAACGCTCTGCGCCATCCGCTCTTCGTGGCTGTGCTCCTGCCGCTGTACTGGATAAACCATTGGCTGATGCCGCAGACCGAATTCAACTTCGCCGTCTTCCTCATGGCAGCGCTTCTTATCGTCGCCGACGTATGGGGAGTCGTATTGCTCCATCGCATTCTGCGCGACATCGTAGGGGTGAAGTCCGGCGACGCCACGCTGCTCACAGCCCTCTTCTACGGCTTCGCCCATGTGATGACAGCCGCCATCGTGCCCGACCATTTCGCTCTTTCGCTGCCCCTGCTGCTCCTCGCCCTCCTCATGACGGGCCGTCACCTGCAGCGCGGCACCCGCTTCACATGGCTGCAGCAGGCTCTGCTATTCTTCCTTACAGCCGGCGTGACGCTCACCAACGGAGTGAAGATAGCTCTGGCGGCATGGATGGTGAACGGCAAGAAGGTCTTTTCGTGGAAGAGCATCCTTTCTTTCGTTGTGCCCACGCTGATGCTCGGTGCCGTCTTCGTATGGCAGCAGGAGGCCA
>ERZ506929.950-NODE-950-length-10596-cov-7.088227_pt1 | contig 10596 bp, 8 predicted proteins | sample MGYA00513173_ERZ506929 | MGnify/ENA metagenome assembly ERZ506929 | reverse complement strand
ACGCTCTTCCGATCTTATACGGAAGCAGCGCCCGAGACCCGTGATGTCTCCAACACGCTCAGCGGCACCGGCACGTTGAAGCCCGCCAATACTTACAGCGTCAAATCGCTGGTGTCCGGCAAGGTGCTGACCGGCAGCTTTGAAGAGGGCGATATCGTGGAAGAGGGTACTGTGCTGTACACGGTGGATTCCTCCGACGCTACCACCAAGGTGGAGCAGGCAGCTATCACCCTGCAGCAGGCGCAGCGCAGCTACGATAAGACCGCAGACCGCCAGTATGTCCGCGCCGAGGTGGCGGGCGTCGTCAGCAGCCTGAAGGTGAACAAGGGCGATGAGGTAAAGAGCGGTCAGGAAGTGGCTGTGGTGCGGGACAGCTCCAAGATGAATCTGGTGCTGGAATTCCCGGCTGCGGATGCTGCCAACTTCTCGGTAGGGCAGACCGCCCAGGTGACGCTGGACGGTACTTTTGAGGTGCTGCCCGGCACTATTACCGCTGTGACCGGCACCGATGCCCTGAGCACGGGCAACCTGCTCACCCGCACTGTGACCCTCTCGGTGTCCAACGCAGGCGGTCTGACTACGGCACAGGCGGCAACGGCTACTGTCAACGGGGTCAGCTCCATTGCAGCGGCAAACTTCCAGTATCAGGCCGAGCGTACCCTGACTGCGCTGGCTTCCGGTACCGTCACCGCCATCAATGTGCGGGAGGGCGGCAGCGTGAACAAGGACGACATCATCCTGACCCTCAGCGGTGAGGACCTGACCGAGTCCATCCAGTCTGCCTCCGAGACCCTGCGCGGTGCGGAGCTGTCCATGCAGAATATGCAGGACGCCATGGATAACTACACCATCACCTCGCCCATCAGCGGCACCATCATCGAGAAAAATGCCAAGGTGGGCGATGCCCTGAGCACCGGCAGCGACCTGTGCACCATCTACGACCTGAGTTATCTGGAAATGACCATCAACGTGGACGAGCTGCAGGTCAGCAGCCTGAAGGTGGGACAGTCCGTACAGGTGACTGCAGACGCCGTGAAGGATAAGACCTACGAGGGCTTGGTCACCCGTGTGTCCATGAAGGGCGATACCAGCGGCGGCACCACCACCTACCCGGTGACCGTGCGCATCGACGAGACCGATGGTCTGCGCCCGGGCATGAATGCCAACGCCGAGATCGTGGTGGCGCAGGCGAAAAATGCGCTCACCGTGCCCAATGCCGCCATCGTGCGGGGCGGCTATGTGCTGGTGCGGCAGGATTCTCCCAGCGCCGTGAACGCCGATGATTCCATGAGCGCACCGGAGGGCTATGTGTACGTCAAGGTCAAGACCGGTGTCAGCGACGACAACTATACGCAGGTGACCAGTGGCCTGTCCGAAAGCGATACCATCGCCTACGACCCCAGCTCCGTGAGCAGCGACAGCTACTATGACGACGGCGGCTATGATGATATGGGCGGCGGAGAGCTCGAGGATGCCGGAAACGCCGCAGACCTCACTGAGGGCGGCGAGGAGATGCTGCCGGAGGAGACGGAAAACGGTGAAGCCCCCGCAGCGGACGCTGAAGAGCCCGCAGAGGGCATCGACCCCGCCGAGACCGGCGCAGTCGTGGTGGATTGACGCAGGAGGGATGAATGAGCGCTCTGATCGAGTTTGATGAAGTCTGCAAATATTACCAGATGGGCGATACCACGGTAAAGGCTGCCGACCACATCACCATGAAAATCGAAAAAGGCGAGTTCGTGGCCATCGTGGGTCAGTCCGGTTCGGGCAAATCCACTTGTATGAACATCATCGGCTGTCTGGATGTGCCCACCCACGGCACCTACCGGCTCAACGGCCGGGATGTGGGCAAGATGAACCGCAACGAGCTGGCCGCTGTCCGCAACGAAATGCTGGGCTTTATCTTCCAGCAATACAATCTGCTGCCCAGGCTGAACCTGATGGAAAACGTGGAGGTACCGCTGGTGTATGCGGGCATCTCCCGCGCCGAGCGCCACATCCGCGCCCGGGAGGTGCTGGAGCAGGTGGGACTTGGCGACAAGCTGAAAAACCGTCCCAACCAGCTTTCCGGCGGTCAGCAGCAGCGCGTGTCCATTGCGCGGGCACTGGTGCGCAACCCGCCGGTCATTCTGGCGGACGAGCCCACCGGCGCACTGGACTCCCATACCGGCCGCGAGGTGCTGGGGCTTTTGCAGCAGCTGCACAAGCAGGGACACACCGTAGTGCTGATTACCCACGACAACTCCATTGCCGTGCAGGCCGACCGCATCATCCGGCTGGAGGACGGTCAGGTGGTGTATGACGGCGACTCCCACGCACCGGAGGCCATGGTGCAGCCCACCCTGCTGCCCGAAACGCCGGAAAAGGAGGAACAAGCATGATCTTTGAAACCTTCCGGCAGGCTATCCAGAACGTGTGGAGCAACAAGCTGCGCACCTTTCTGACCATGCTGGGCATCATCATCGGCGTGATGGCGGTCATCGTCATCGTGGGTCTGGGCAACGGCATGACCAAGAGCATGCGGGACAGCTTTTCCGCACTGGGCACCAACACCCTCAGCATTCAGGTGTGGGGCTACGGCTCCCGTACCGTGCCGGTGGAGGAGATGTACGACATCTGCCAGCGGCATTCTGACCTGATCAAGGCGGTGTCGCCCCAGATCGAAATGAGCGGCAACGCCAGCGGCACGCTGAAGATCGGTACCACCAGCTACCGCTGGTCCAACATGAGCGGTGTGGACGAAAACTTTACCGAAATGAAGAATTACCAGATCGTTCAGGGGCGCGGCCTGCAATATATGGATATGCAGGACAACAAGCAGGTCTGCGTCATCGGCGATTACCTCAACCGCGTAGCCTTTGGCGGCAACGGTGTGGGGCAGACGCTCAAGATCGGTGCCAACAAGTTCCGCGTCGTAGGTGTGCTGTCTGCCAAAGTCAGCGACCCCACTATGCAGCAGGGCAGCGATGACGACTGCGTTTACCTGCCCTACACCACCGTGATGCGGCTTTCCAGCCAAAGCATGGTGGACTGCTACACCGCCATGATGGCCGACGAAAGCCTTGCCAACGAGGCCAAGAGCACGATGGAAGAGGAATTGATGTCGATCCTCAAGACCGAAAACGGCTACTATGTGTACAGCGCCAGCGAGTGGCTGGAGGAAATGAACAAGATGATCAACATGGTCATCGTGATACTTACCGGCATTGCCAGTATCTCGCTGCTGGTGGGCGGCATCGGCATTATGAACATCATGCTGGTGTCGGTGACCGAGCGCACCCGCGAGATCGGCATCCGCAAGGCACTGGGCGCAAAAGAACGCACCATTCTGGCGCAGTTCGTGGTGGAAGCAGCCACCACCTCTGCGCTGGGCGGCGTTTTGGGCATTGCGCTGGGCTATGCGGTGTCCATGGCGGCCAACCGGGTGCTGCCCATGTTTATGACCGATACCACCGTTACGGTAAGCCCCTCCTTCAACTCCATTGTGGTGGCCTTTGGCATCTCGGTGGGCATCGGCGTGCTGTTCGGCTATCTACCGGCGCGGCGCGCAGCCCGGCTGAACCCCATTGAAGCATTGCGCTACGATTGATCGCGGCGGCGTGATAAACAAAGAACAAGAGGTACGACCAATGAAAAAACGGATTCTCGCATTTCTGCTGGCGGTCAGCATTGCGGTGTCGGCGCTGGTGCTGCCGGTCTCGGCGGCCAGCATCAACAACACGGCTCTGCAGACGGCTATTACTCTGGGCGCTGTGCCCACCGGTCAGGAGCTTAGCGCCAACATTACCCGCGGCGCTTTTGCCAAAATGCTGGTGTCCTTTTCCACCTACCGGGAGAGCGTAGGCGCGCAGGGCACGGTGGGCACCCTGTACCGGGATGTGCCCGGCACCTCCCAGTGGGCCCCCTACATCCGCATTGCAGTGCAACAGGGCTGGATGAACGGCTACACCGATGGTTCCTTCCGCCCGGACAACACCGTTACGCTGGAGGAAGCCTGTGCTGCGGTGCTGAAGATGCTGAGCTATAAGACCACCGACCTGACCGGCTCCTTCCCGCAGGCACAGCTGAACAAGGCGCAGCAGATCGGTCTGCGGGATCAGCTGACCTGCACGCAGGGACAGGCCATGACCTACGAGCAGAGCACCCTGCTGCTGTACAACGCCCTGCGCGCCAACACCGCCAGCGGCAGCGCTTACGGCAGCTCGCTGGGCTTTACGGTGTCCAACGGTCAGGTGGATACCTCTTCGGTGCTGCTCAAGAGCCGCAAGGGTCCCTTTGTGGCAGAGGAGGGCACCCAGCTGCCCTTTACGCCAGTGAGCGTCTACCGCAACGATAAGGTCTCTGCCTCGGCAGAGCTGAACAAGTACGACGTGTACTATTACAGCGAGAGCCTGCAGACGGTGTGGATCTACACCCGCCGCGCCGCAGGCCGCATTACGGCGGTATCGCCCAGCGCCAGCGCACCCACCGCACTGACCGTGGCGGGCAGCACTTACAGTCTGGGCAGCTCTGCTGTGGCATCCAAGATCTCCTCCCTGAACGGCGGCGGCGTGGGCGAAGTGGTCACCCTGCTGCTGGGCATGGACAACGAGGTAGCCGATGTGATCACCGGCGAGGAAGCCGACAGCGTGTTCTACGGCGTGGTGCAGACTGCCACCCGCAGTCTTGTGGAGGATAACGGCGCAGACGTGCTGCAAAAGATCTCGGTGATGTGCACCGACGGCATCACCCGCACCGTAAATATCGACAAAAGCCTGAACTACCCCACCGGCTGGCTGGTGGAGATCAGCGTGACCCCCGAAGGGGAACAGGTGACCGCCATCGAGTCCAAATCGGTCAGCGGCACCATCAACGACACCGCCACCGCGCTGGGGGACTATGCTCTGGCCGATGACGTACAAATTCTGGATACGACATCGGAGGGGTTGGCTGGGACGGTTCGTCCCAGCCGAATAGCGGGGACAAAGCTGAACGCACTGGCCGTGCGCTACTATACGCTGAATGAGCAGGGACAAATCGACCGCCTGATCCTGAACGATGTCACCGGTGATCTGTGGAAATACGGCGTGCTGGACGATGTGAAGAATCTGGCCTTCAACGCCAGTTCCATTCTGGGCACCCTGACCGGCAGCGGCTCCTCCGGCTCGGGGGATAGCTCTTCCGGGGACAGTTCTTCCGGCTCCGGCAGCGGTTCCACCGGGGACGGCTCTTCCGGTTCCGGCTCTACCGGCGGCACCACCAACACCACCACGGTGGTGGATGATCTGCGCAGTGTGCTGGTGCCCACCACCAGCGAGATCCTGTGGGGCGTCATTGACGGCTCGCTGCTGAGCACGGTCTGGAACCGCATCACCAGCAGTTCCGGTTCGCTGCTGAGCATCGGCCTCAAGCAGCTGGCCAACATCACCGGCCAGCCCATGAGCACCATCCTCAACTTTGTGGGCGGCGGCGCTACTTACATCTGCTACGTCAACGGCAGTCAGGCCAGCTTTTCCACCTCCATCAAGTACCCGGTGCTGGCGGGCGGTCTGGCAGTGCGGCAAAACGTGAACGGCACGGTAAAGGCCATGATCCAGCTGATGCCCATGAAGATCGATCAGGTGGGTGCAGCCTCGGTGATAAGCAACGGCACCCGCTACGAGACGGCTGACGATATGCAGGTGTACCTGTGGTACAAGGGGCAGTATTACGCCACCAAGCTCTCTGAGGTGAACTCTGAGGGCTACTACCTGACTGGCTGGTACGATAACTTTGGCTGCGCAGCAGGCAAGCGCGTGCGGGTGATCGTGGCGGTCAAAAAGGACTGATGGACTACTATGACCCCCGGCGCAGGGCGCTGCGGGCGGTACGGCAGCTGCTCTACCCGCGCGAGTGCCCTTTCTGCGGCCGGGTGCTGGGGGATGTACGAGATTGCCCGGACTGTGCAGTGCAGCTGGAAACGCTGCGTCGCAAGCCGGGCATCCGGCTGGACCCGGCGCAGCACTATATCAGCAATCTGGCCGGTGCGGCTGCGCCCTACCGTTACAGCGGCTGTGTGCGGCGCGGCATCCTGAACGCAAAGTATCAGGGCAAGCCGTGGCGGGCAGTAGAGATGGGCAACCGTCTGGTGCAGCTGGCCTTTGGCGGGGAGCTGACCGTGCAGTACGGCGAGCTGCTTCCGCAGTCGGTGCCGTGGGCGGCCATCGGGTACGATCTGATCGTGCCGGTGCCGGCCTCCGGCAAAAAGCGCGGATATAACGTGCCGGAGCTGATGGCGCTGCCGCTGGCCAAGGCCATGGAGGTGCCGCTGGCACCGCAGGCACTGGAACGCATCCGGGCAAAACGGCATCAGGCCGGTCTGCCGCTGGAACAGCGCATAGCCAACGTGGCAGGTGCTTTCCGGGCGGCGCAGCCGCAGCAGCTGGAGGGTAAGCGCATCCTGCTGGTGGATGACGTCATCACCACCGGCACAACGGCTGCCGCCTGCGCACAGGCACTGCTGCACGCCGGGGCGGACAGCGTGTTCGCGTTGGCCTTTGCCACGGTGGAGTTTGACACACCGCCGGATGACACCACCCCCATCTGCGAGGATGACGAGGAAGAAGCGTACAGCGATTTTTGAAAATAACGCTCTTTCGCGCATCCTTCCCGCGGGCAAAAGTCGGGAAAGCAAAATGTAAAAACCGTATCAGAAATTTGGAAAAAGCGCTTGACAAAACGGGAAAAGTCGGGTATACTAATCAAGCTGTGAGCGGCAAACGCAAACAGATATCCGGGTGTAGCGCAGTTTTGGTAGCGCGCTTGAATGGGGTTCAAGAGGCCGTGAGTTCGATTCTCGCCACTCGGACCATAAATCCAACGATTTCACGTTAGAAATCGTTGGATTTTTTTGTTTGTGGGCTGACCTCATTTGGTTTTGACCACAATTTTGACCACAATGCCAACGATTTTATCTGGTCTAATTAGTGCCGTTCCGTCCAATTTTCAGGCCGAAAACGCCTCACTGAACAACTGGATCGCACTCTGCCGAATGGATTCCTGAACATGGAGATAATGCTCAGTCATCTCGGTGTCGGCATGGCCTACGATGCTCTGGATGGTCTGGATATCCACGCCCAACGCCTGCATCTGCGACACATAGGTGTGGCGGCAGCTGTGCGGCGTGAGCAAGCGGACATCGCCCGCTTCTTCCAGAGATTTGCGGAATACATCCCGGAAATGGGTGGGATTGCAGGGCAAGCCGGTCTTGGGGCTTTCCCAGATGAACTGGTCGGTGGTATCCCGCAGCTTGATGGCGCACGGGCGGACATTCAGCGGCACCGGAATATCCCGGATACTGTCTTTGGATTTCGGACTGCCGATGCTGACCGTACCTTTTACGACCTTTACTGCCTGCCGGATGTGAATGACAGAGCCATCTTCTTCAATAAACTGCGGCTCCAAAGCCAGAAGTTCCTGCATTCTCATTCCAGTGCCGAGCAAAAGCCGAATGCTCAAGCCCATGCGGTCATCGGGCAGCACCTTCATCAGGTGTGCGACTTCCGCTGTGGTAAAGGCTTCCTTGCGTTTTGCGGTGCCGGATGCCCGCATCTTTTCAGCAAGCCGGACCGGGTTGCGGCGCACAAGGTCATTGGCTTCTGCCTTTTGAAAGATCTGGTAGAGCATCCCTCGTGCCTTGCTGATGTAAGAATCCGAGCGGCCATCGCGCCGCATCCCTTTCAGGAAGTTTTCAATGTCGATGGGGCGTATGACGGTCAAGGGGCGATGATAAAATCCCTCTTTGAGCATTTTCAGGCAGTATTTGTAGCTTTCCTGTGTCGTGGGAGCGATATTATCCTTGTGACCCTCGAACCATGTATCTGCCCAATCCTCGAAGTACAGGATCGTGTCCAGCTGGACACCGCTGATAAGCGCATCCTGATACTCTTTCAGTTTGAGCTTGACCTCCTTCTGAGTCTTGCCATAGAAGGTCTTGAAGCGCGGCGAACCATCTTTCTGGTAGCCGTCCATCATACGTAATTCCCAGCGACCATCGCTGCGGTGGCGAAGCGTACCCTCGCCGTGTGAACGTTTGCTTGGCATATTGCCTCCTTCCTGATGTCAAGTCGTTTCGGGAATAGTATAGAAAAAGAAACCTCTTGAATCAAGGATGTCAGATCAGCCATTTACGCTGTCCGTGATCCACTGAAGAAAACGGTCTTTGGGTACGACCATCCGCTTACCGATGTGGAGCGTGGGAAAGCCGTCCGAACGGAGCAGGATGTAAGCGTTGGCGCGGGAGATGCCCAGCGCAGCAGCGACATGATCGGCTGTCAGGGTGATGGGAAGCTGGTCATACGAAGTGAACTGAGAGCGCATAGAATACCTCTTTTCTCTATATGTTGTATTAAATGAATGCAGAAACACTATATATTGCACTTTGATATGTAACAAGGGGCATCTGCGGTTTGCGGATGCCCCTTGTGTATATGGGAGACTAACTATTAAAAGTCAAGCCCCAAAATGAAAAAATCCGTCTGCCGACCGCTGCCCCTGACAAACAGCATTCAAATGCCATAATCAATGCAGCGAGGGCGACGGAGAGAATAGCAAAGCAAGCCCGGCCAACCCTCGCAGAAACAGAATAGCATTTGAATGCTTCGGTTTGTCAAGGGTTCGCTGCGCCAGCTAAGTTGTTCTTGGATTTGGCTCAGGCTCTGGAGAGAATCAGGCAGCTACAAGATATGCTTTGCCAGATTTCTGCAAGGCATAGATTAGCCGCACAAGTTTCTTCGTGGCATGGGATAAGGCAACATTGTAGTGCTTTCCTTCAGCACGTTTCTTGGCAAGATATTCAGCAAAGACGGGATTCCAGTGGCAGACGTACTTGGTTGCGTTGTAGAGGGCATATCGCAAATAACGAGAACCACGCTTCTCCATGTGAGCGTAACAGTTTGTAAGTTTTCCGGACTGGTATGTAGATGGAGAGCAGCCAGCGTAAGCAAGGATTTTGTCAGGAGATTCAAAGTTGGAAAAATCACCGATTTCAGCAAGAATCATGGCTGCTGACTGGATACCGACACCGGGAATAGAAAGAATCGGTGGATTCAGTTCATCCATGATTTTCTGAATAGAAACTTCAATTTCATCAATCTCGGAGGTGAGTTCCCGAATGAGTTTAATGGTATGCTTCAGTTCCAGAAATTTAGCAGGCATAACGGAACCAATGGAAGTTCTGGCAGCATCTCGAATCTGGATAGCCTTATCTTTGCCATAACGACCCTTGGATGCTGTCGCAAGAAGGTTTGTCAGCTTGGTGAGATGAATTTCTGAAATCTGTTTTGCACCGGGATATTCACTGAGGAGCGCATAAACCGAAGCAATATGGAGAGAGGGAACGAGCTTCTCCAGTTCTGGAAACAGAATCGTGACCAGTCTGGACACTGACTGCTTCAGCTTGGCTCTTTCACGAACCTTATCGAATCGGTATCTTGTTAGTGACTTTAACTCTTCGTTATGGTATGCTGTATCCGTGTAGGACTTGAGGTCTACATCGGACAATAGCATAGTTGCAATCGTTCTTGCATCCACACGATCGGTTTTGGTTTTGCGAAGGCTGAGACTTTTTCGGTACAGGTTGGTGTGCAAAGGATTCATGACATAGACGGCCAGGTCATTGTCAAGAAGAAATCCAAGAATGTTGTAGCTGTAATGTCCGGTAGCCTCAAGTCCTACTTTTATTTTGTCTGACCTTTTGGTACAGTCTCGAATCGTCTGAAGCAACTGCTTGAAGCCATCCATGTTATTGGGGATGGTAATGCAGTCGGCACGAATCGTTCCGTCCGAGTCGAGAATACAGCAGTCGTGCTTATCCTTGGCAACGTCAATTCCAACACAAACCATTTTGATACCTCCGGCGTATTTATTTCGATGCTGTTCAGGACCACAGACTTCTTTGCTCTTGTAACCTCGTTCTAAATAAACCGTCTGGCGGTATCTAACTGATTAACATTTCAACAAAGAAGCTGTGGTTGGAGCCTCCCAAAAACCGTCTTTGCGGTAGTAACGCCTCACCAATCCACAGCACCCTGAAACTATTGTAGCATTCCGCTGGAGAGCGGTCTATAAATACTACTATTTTATTATACGAGGTAACGCCTATGAACAATACGATTCCTTTTCACTCCGCAACTCACGCTCCGCAGATCACGGTGGATGTGAACATCCTGACCATGTTGAAGCAGGCGGCATCCTGTTTGACCGAGGCAGCAGGCAGGGATGTGTACCTTGCCGCCATCGGCCCGGACATGGAACTGACCATTATCATGGAGGAGGATGCCCCCTCCGTTCTGCCCTGTTTTGACGAGGACGATGCCCTGATTTCCGTGAAGGGTGCGCCGCTGTTTATCAGCTACAATCCGGCGCAGGTTCTCAAGCTGGCAGGCAAACGGTATCTGACCGGCCCGGTCATCTTCTACCGCACCGATGGGCACAGTACCATCGTGTCCCTGACCGTGGAGGACATTTATCGCTTTCAGACCTATCTGGAAAGTCACAGCACCACCCTGATGGCAGATGGGCAGAAGCTGACCTGCATCTGCATCGACTGAGGTGTGCCATGCTGAACTTTTTTATCGG
>ERZ506929.946-NODE-946-length-10610-cov-7.808337_pt1 | contig 10610 bp, 9 predicted proteins | sample MGYA00513173_ERZ506929 | MGnify/ENA metagenome assembly ERZ506929 | reverse complement strand
GACTGCCATGGACGACAGCACCGAGCTGATCATCGAGGACGCTCAGGATGCCGGCATTCCCCTGGTTCTGCTGTATGACGGCGGCGTTTCCAACGAGCCTGACGCATGGGCCATTGAGAATAGCTCTGCCGTGATGTTCCTGACCTACGACTGTACTCCTGACCATGGCTCCTCCATGGGTAACTTCTATCACAAGACCCTGCCCTCCGTCATTGCCGATATGCTCTTTGGCGTGAAGGAGCCCACCGGTTCCACCGTGTTTGAGATTGGCCGCACCTCCGACGAGGCCGTGCTGGATTGGGGCGAATTGCAGTTCGATACCGGTGTGGATATGACCACTCGCCTGTATATGGCTGAAACCGTCCGCCGCAACCCCACCGCGCAGCTGCCCACCAACCTGGGTGACGTGGTTCTCCCTGTTGGGTTCGGAATGCGCTATGGCCAGGATGCGGACATCGTGGTGAACACCCTGGTCACTGACCAGGCGGTTGGTGAAGTCACCCAGGAAACCATGTTCGGCACCAGAACCTCCTATCAGGCTGTCAACGCTCCTGTGGCCAGCGGCGAGAGTGCCACCCTGTACATGATTGCCGAGAACCGTGGCGCTGACGGCTCTGTGGAGCTGGAAGTCACGGAAGGCGACCAGGTGCTGGCCTCCAAGTACATCAGCGTGGAAAGCGGCTCCTTCGTGGTCGTCACCATCGAGGTACCTCTGGAAGGTGCCGGTGAGCACACCCTGACCGTGGGCGGCAACACCATTGTCATCACCGTCGTGTAATTTTGAATCCCCCAACCGGGACGGGCGCAAGCCCGCCCCGGTTTGCACTTTGTAAAGAACGCTTTGTTTTCAAGATGGAACACCCCCGTTTTTTGTTTGCCGTGCCGGATTTTCCAGAAAATGTGTGGGATTGTCTTGATGAAAATCGGAAGCATCTATGCTATGATATAGTCACCAAAAGCGATAGGAACAATTCCCCCGCTGTAGAAAGGAGCACATTACAATGAACAAATTCTTTCGACTTGCAGCCGGTGCGCTGGCTGCCCTGACCCTGGCGCTTCCCGTTATGGCGGAGGAAGCCCGCCCCGGCATCACTGCCTATAAGGCAGCGAACATCACCATTGACGGCAAGCTGGACGACTGGAATCTGGATTCCCCCGCCGTGGTCAAGGATGCCTCCCAAGTCATCCGGGATGCTACATTCTGGCAGGGTGAGGATGACTGCTCCGCCAACTTCTATCTGGCCTGGGACGAGGACAACCTCTATATGGCAGCCCAGGTCACCGAGGACACCCCTCTGGGTGCCATCGAGATGCTGCCCATCGACGGCGAAGACAACCTGAAACTGTATATCTCCACCGACCCCACCGCCGACCCCGCGCGCACGGAGTACGGCACCAACGATTTCCTCGTTTACTTCGTGATGGATGAGCCTTACTGGGACACTGCCATTGACCGTTCCATGGTTCCCAAGGAAAGCCGTGCCCGCTTTGTCAGCGTGGGCATGGACGGCGGCGAAAGCGTGCTGGACGGCTACAAGTGCGCCGTAGAAATGACCACCAAAGGCTTTAACTGGGAGGCCGTGATTCCCTGGTCCTGCTTCACCAGCAAGAACATTGCGCAGTACATTCCCAAGGCCGGCGATGTGCTGTCCTGCAACTTTGCAATCACCGACATCAGCTATCCCTGCCCCGGTACGGAGTATATCCCCCAGATGGCATGGACCGGCGATCAGAACATTAACAAATCCCCCAGCGCATGGGGCAGCGTGACTCTGGCCGACTGATAACTCCTCCTGTTTCTTCTTTTATCCAACACGTATCCCATATTTTATCCAACACGTATCCCATACACTTCTTTCCAGAGTCACGGCGAGGGGCTGTCTCATTCAGAGGCAGCCCCTTGAAATTTCCGTGCAGACAGCGGATGCAATCGCCTTTGCATTCATCAATCCCGATTTGACTTTATCATCGAAAGATGGTATAAACAATACCAGTGCGTGGTTTCCCAATCCGTCCGGGCACGCTTTTGCGGAAGAAACCGGCAGACAAAAAAGATGGAGTGATATTTATGAAAAAAACATTGAGTGTGTTCCTGGCGCTTCTCATGGTGCTGCTTTCCGTGGCGGCCTATGCGGAGGAAAATCCGACGGTGGTGACCGTCAACGGCGACAGCATCACCCAGGCGGAGCTGAATGCCATGATGTCTGCCCTGGATGCTCGGATGACCCAATACGGTATTGACACCAGCAGCGAGAATGTGCAAAATGCAATCCGCGAGGCGGCCATGCAGGAATTGGTGGAAGACCGCCTTTTGACCCAGGACATGACTGCCCAGGGCTGCTATGACATGACCGAGGAGGAGGAAGCCTCCATTGCCGATGCCGCCAAGAAATCCCAAGCGGATTTGCAGCAGCAGATGGAAAGCTACTTTGCCTCCTATATGGACAGCCAGGAGGACAGCAGCGCCACGGCGGCAGAGCTGGCCGAAACTTACTTGAAGGACAGCGGCTACACCCTGGAATACATGGAAAATTACATCCGCAACACCGTTGCCTCCACCAAGTATGAGCAGTGGCTGATGGAAGGCGAGGCGGACACCACCCAGGAGGAGATTCAGGCAGCCTATGAGGAGCGGGTGGCATCCAGCAAGGCGGCCTATGAAAACGATGTTTCCGCCTTTGAAACTGCCCTGGCGAACAACCAGGAGGTGTGGTATCGCCCGGATGGCTATCGGGCAGTGCTCCAGATTATGCTCAGCGCCCAGGGAGATGACGATGCCCAGAAGCTTGCCTCTGTCAAGGAAACCACCGATGCCATTTATGACCGGCTGGAAAAGGGAGAATCCTTTGAATCGCTGATTGCAGCGTATGGCGAGGATCGCGCGTTTGACGATGCGTCCTTCTACGAAACCGGCTATCAGGTAAACCCGCAATCCGTTCTCTGGGAGGATGCCTTTGTTCAGGCCGCATTCGGTGATGGAATGAAGAATCCCGGCGACTATTCTCAGCCGGTGGTATTTGGCGACAATGTACACATTCTTTACTATTTGAAGGACATCCCCGGCGGTGCCATGGAACTGACGGATGCGTTGGCGGCGGCACTGGGACAGGAGCTTTACGCCCAGCGTACCGAGGAAAAAATGGAGGCGCGGCTGGCGACCCTCAAGGAAGAAGCCGAGATTGTTTACGAGAAATAAACATTGGGGCTGCTGCAAAATAAAAATGCGATAGCAGCTTGCGTAAAGAAAATCGTGCAAAAGCAGAAACCCGGAACCATTTTTGAGCCGTTTTGGCTCTGAAATGGTTCCGGGTTTTGTGTATGGACGGACATAAAAGACGTCCATTACACTATCGGAAAATCAGCAAGGAAGTTTCATAGTAACCTTTGCGCCGCCGGTTTCTTTTGAATTTTCTAAAATAAGCTGACCATTATGTTGTTCCATAATCGAATTTGTAATATATAGACCCATACCAAAGTGTAACTTTGAATTGCGGCTTTGATCGCCCATATAGAACCGTTCCTGTGCGTGGCATAATGCCTCTTTAGAAAACCCCGTTCCCTCGTCTGTGACTGAAATTTCCACGAAACCGTTGTTACTCTGAACATCCACATAAAGCGTTCCGCCTTGCGGGGAGTAGTCCAGCCCATTACTGATAACATTCATAATAGCACGTTCTATCAGCACCCTATCAAATTTCAGCATTTGAGGGAGTGAAACAGTATTCATTTGCAGCCGGATTTCTTTTGTCCGGCATAGTGATTCCATATAACCGAACAAGTGCTGCATGAACGCTGGCAAGTCTATACTTTCAATATGGAGCTGATAACCAACCGCCGCCCGTGATATATCAATCAGGGTTTGAATATATGACTGCATCTGGCCGGAGCTTTCCACGACGTAACCAGCGTATAATCGTTGCTCATCATCAAGATTTGTTTCTGTGAGTAAATCAGCATTTCCTTGAATAACCGTCAGAGGCGTTTTCAAATCATGGGCAAGCGCGGCGATTTGCTCTTTCTGTGTCTGTTCGGTTTTCCATTGCCGTTCTAACGAAATTTTCAGATTATCTTTCATATCTGAAAAAGATGCAAGGACATCTTCAAACTCTTTGATTTTGGCGTGTCCTACTTCAAAATCAAGGTTTTGCTTTGAAACCTCCGCAGTTGCTTCAAAAAGCGGGGTCAGTTGTGTACGCAGGTTCTTAGCAAATCTGGCGGTCAGTATGATAATGACCAGCAGCGAATTTACAGCCATCAGGATAAACGCAAGCGTGTCAGGAGATGGAAAATATTCCGGTAGCCATGACACTGTAAATTGAGAACCAATATAATACCTTAAAACGCAAAATTCGTTTTCCCGGACAACAAGTGCAAACTGCCTCCCCGTAGCATATTCAATATATTCTCCCTTTGCGTACAGCAGGGCAATTTCTTTTTCATCATCGTCCATATTGCTGTAAAGCTCATTAAAGTTCTTGTCCAGAATTAAGTAGCCGCATCCCTGTGGAATCACAACCTTTGTAATATCCGGGGCAATCGTCAGCGTTGGAATGATCTCTTTTACCTGCAATTCACTTAGATTTGCTCTTGTAGCTAATCCAGCATTTACAGCAAGTCCCTCCAAACCAAAAGGGACAATAATTGCCGCTACCAGCATGACAATGAGGGAGATAGCAAACTGGCGAAACAATATTTTCAATGTAGGTTTCTTTTTCACTCCCATTTATATCCTATCCCCCATACGGTGCTGATCGGACTTATTTTGAAATGCTCCAATTTCGCACGAATATTTTTTATATGCGTTGAGATCGTAGAGTTATCGCCTATTCCATCAAACCCGAAAACGGCTTCATAGATTTGTTCTTTTGTAAAAACCTGTCCCCGGTTTTTCGCAAGGTATTCACAGATTGAATACTCGCTTTTGGTAAGGGGAACCGGCTGTTCTGAAACATACAGTACCTTTGCGGAAAGGTCAAATCTTATATCAGGCTCAAATGAAAGTGTGCTGTGATGCTCCCTTTTTTCTCTGCGTAAATGTGCCGCGACACGGGCGCGAAGCTCCTGAATACGAAAAGGTTTCGTAATATAATCATCCGCACCGATGCCCAATCCAAACAATATATCTTCCTCTAATGTCTTTGCGGTCAGAAAGAGAATCGGGCAGTCTACCATATTCCTGATCTGTTTGCAAAACTCAAACCCGTCTGTGCCAGGCATCATCACATCCAAAAGAATGAGGTCATAGAAATGCAGCTTTTTGATGTCTACATCATCCGCATTTTGACAGACTGTTATCAAATATCCATCTTTCCCCAAACTGTTCTTAATCAATTCCAAGATAGAAACTTCATCGTCAACTACAAGTAAGTGGGTCAAAAAATCACCTCCCGACCCATTATACCACATTTATACCACATTGTCGAGGTTAAGGATTGTTGCCATAGTATCGCCTCCTAGCTTTTTTAGTATATCATAACCCATAAAGGCAGAAAAACAAAAATCGGTCATTGACGCTTTGCAATATAGTAGCGGTCATTTATCTGTACTGCAACGGCTTCGGTCTTTTCTGTACCATGAATTTCATAAATATCTTTGTAAATCCATTGTTCCCGATGTTGTCCGGCGTTTTCCCCATACCAGTCAATTTTTCTTAGTTCCTCCTTTGACAAAGGAATTTTTGTTTCTGCATTAAATATGACATTTTCCGCAAGAATACCAATGTAACTTCCCAATTCATTATTTGATACAGTATCAGAAGTTACTTGATAAACCGTCCCATCACAAAGAAGCTGCGTTGCATTTTGAGGATTGATTTCAAACTTGCCACTCATAGATTGCTCTATATCCTTAAAGTCAAAAACTGTATCTGTGCCTTTGATATTTTCATCTATAACAGCTTTGTGATACACTCCATTTATATCTACAATCAGATAGTCGTCAGTGTTAGGAGCTGCATACACATTTAAGAATGGAATAATATAGGCGTCATTAGGGGCTTTATCCACTAAATCTGCTAAATCTGCCAACGTCTGAAAGGTAGCAGTTTTGAGATTTTCTTGAAGTAATATTTTTCCTGATTCGTCTACAGCCGCAAGTTGTTGGATATACCCAATCCATTCCCCGAGTCCACTATTAGAGACAGTATCCGCTAAAATCGTGTAGTCATTTCCCTTATAGGAAAATTGCGTCACATTTTCCTTATTCAGATAGCATTGCTCTCTGGAATAGTCCCCGATTTTGTCCTGTAAAGAACAGCCTGCAAGAGATAAACATATAATAACAGCAAACAGCAATATCATCATTTTTTTACTCATTTTCTTTTGCTCCTTCCCATCTCTGAAACCACACTAACTCATCATTATTTTTTAATGTCAGCTTTCCGATATTCATTGTTGATATTTACAGCTACGGCATTGCTTATATCCACATCCACAATACTGTAAACGTAGCCGAAACTGAAATCTTCCCCCGCCACATTTTTGAAGCGTTTCGATACCTGCCCGATTTCTTCTTGCAGTTCTGACATTTCAAGACATTCATCCGTTATGGTATATGTCAGGCCGTTATATGAAATTTCATCATAGTTTGCGGCGTTCAGCTCATAATACGGCAGAGATTCATTTAACGCCTTATTTTTATCGGCGGTATCGCGGAGCGCACCGCAGGCCGATAAGCATATAAGACTTACAAGCACAATTACCACGGCAAACAGGCACTTTTTATTCACTGTTTTTACCTCCCTCCCAACCATGAAACCAAACCAAACTGGCAATCAGCAGACAAACAGTGCAGCATACAGAAATAATCATACCGCTGAAAAAATCGGTTTTTACCTGTGCATACAGTTGGGGGCTATCCCATGCAAGCACAGTGTAATCCATAGCACGAACGCCCCAGGCCCAGGGAATATATTTCCATGTAGCGTCACCAAGCCCTGTTATCATAAGGGCAGCTATTAAACTCCCTGCAATTCCCAATCCCATAGATGCACCTTTTCCGAAGCTCATTCCCACAAACAAATGAATCAGGTAAATGGGAAGCATGGTAATCAACAATAGAATCCCTGCTTTCAGGTAAAGGCTTGCCGGAGCATCCCTATATAGTGCAGCGAATGTTCCTAACGCTAAAAATGTTGCGCCAAAAGCACAGATCATCAGAAAACCAAGTTTACCAATATACGTTGCCATGCGAGATGGGATTGTTCCCAACAAAAGCTGATAATGCCCGGCCTGATTTTCGATCTGAACAACCAGGCCCACAATAATGCCGATCAGAAACGGGAACGCAACGGCCAGCACTTCCAGATAGGCACTGATTTTGGTTGCCAGTTCCCATCTGGATATATGATAGTAACCCGCAAAAATCGCCGCACATATAATCGGAATCATGCTGTGCATATAGAGCAAAATGCTATGTTTACACTTCTGATATTCTGCTTTCCAGCAGCGAACCACAGATACCATAGTTACCCCACCTCCTTTTTCTCAAACCATCTTGCAGTTAAAAATGACAGCGCCGCAAACCAGGCCAGCGAAATGACCAATACAAGTATAATCATCCAAAATGCCATTGCCGTACTCTGATCTGCAACCGGCTCACCATTAGGCAAAATACCTAACACGGAAATCATAAGATGCGGCACCCAGCTATACGGGCAGATCATCCACAAAGAGGTTGTAGCCGTGAAAATCCCTAAAACGCTTCCAAGTCCGGCATTAAGAATAACCGTGACAAAGATACCAACTTTTTTTGATAACCATAAGCACAGCGGAACTTCCCATAGGCTTGCAATGACAATACAAGCTGTTCCGGCCGCAGCCTGCCAAATTCCGATTGTCAGGGGAATTTCGTTGATAACTAATATTGCAAAACCGCCCAACAGATTTAGCGCCAGGAAAATGAAATTCCCCACACAGGAGTAAATACCGGCCACTCCAATTTTTGCTTTCCAGACTTTGTTCTGCGAAACAGGCAATGAAGCAACGGCACGATATTTTAGTTTGCCATTATCCCGCTGTTCAATCAAGGCACAGGTGAGCGTAAGGAATCCAGGATAAAGCAGGATATACCACCAATTATAAGAATTGAGCTGGAACCAAAGAGGGGCAAAAAAGTTCATAAGCGCAGTTACAAACGGGGCCAGAACGATCAGCGTTTTTGTGAAAGTTCTCTTATGCTTTAGGTTCTCTGCCTGAATATATGCCATCTCCATTTAATATCCCTCCTTACCATTTCTGCGAATAACATCCATAAAGAGTTGTTCCAAATCTTCACCGGCGCGAAGCTCTCCCTCATATCCAAGGACGCCGCCAGCAATGATACCCACATGATCTGCAATCTGCTGGACTTCTGACAGAATATGGCTGGACAAAATAACTGTAATCCCTTTGCAGGGAAAAGAGCGAATTAACTCTCGAAGTTCCTCAATCCCTAAAGGGTCAAGGCCGTTAGTCGGTTCATCCAGAATCAAAAGCTGGGGACTGTTCAGCAATGCAATAGCAATACCAAGCCGCTGCTTCATACCAAGAGAAAACTGCCCGGCCCGTTTCTTGCCGGTATTCGTGAGCTGGACAATTTGCAATACCTCGTTAATTCGTGCATCGTCCAGGCCGAGCAATGTAGTTCTGACTTTGAGATTTTCGTATGCAGTCAGATTTTCGTAAAGCGGGGGCATCTCAATCAAAGCACCGATATGCTCCAGATCATTCCGCTTCCACGGGTGGCCGTCAAACTCGATGCTTCCCGATGTGGGGCGCAAAATGCCGGTGAGCATTTTTAAGATCGTGGATTTGCCAGCCCCATTCGGCCCCAGCAGACCATAAACCGAGTTGCGCCGGATGTTCAGTGACACATTGTTTACCGCCATTTGCCCCTTGAAATTTTTGCAGAGGTCAGTCGTTTTCAAAATCATATCCATATAATCAAGTCCTTTCTTTGATTTTACGGATAGCATACCGGGCAATTTTGAAGATTTCATAAAGATTCCCGAAAACAGAATATGAACAATACACCGTAACCGTGGAGCATATCGCAACAAAGCACCAACCTACGCATTTAGGGCCTTAAAAAGCCCTATATTTCAAGGTTTTTCCCGCATAGTCGGCGGGGTATGTGAGTGTTTTATCCTATCCCCGCCATAGTGCCGCTCTAAATGCGTAGAATTTACCAGCAGAAAATCGCCGGTTTCTCTGGCTCCATACTCCCAGATATGGTATCATGGAAAAAATCAATCTGACGGGGGTATCAGGATGGACGGACAAGAAAAGCTGCTGGACTATATCCGGCTTATTCTCGCCGGTAAGAGTCATGAGCACATCGCCATACGAAAAATGCTTACATTTCTCGTAGAGATCAGGGGCAATAAATGAAACAGCTGAAGTGAACGATGTCTGATAGGTTGTATAGAGCTCACCGTAGCGGACGCACGGGAGACCCTGTTGAACTGTTTCGTTCCGCTTTATGCCGCTACCGCGCACAATCTCTCCCAAGGAGCGAATACGCACCCACTCCCACGAATCGGGGATGTCAAACGGTACCTCATCCGCCAGCGACCGCACTTCATCGCCGATTTTCTCATAAGGAGTATTATCGGCACCTTTGAAGATGACGGAGGGGTTCTTTTCGCGCTTGATTTTCTTCTCTTTGATGAGCCGCTCTTTCTCTGCATGGATGCGTTCCAGCAAAACGCTAGCGGGTTCGTCATTTGGGTCCTGCGGCACAAGCTTGCCCTGAACAGCCATCAGGAGAATGGAGTTTTTCAGTTGCTGCGCAGTCATTCGGCGGCCTCCTCCGTGATGTCAATGCCAAGGATATCGGTGATCTGGGCAAGGATGCGGTCAATGTCAGCATTCAGGCTGGCCCGTTTTTCCTGATACTGCAGAATCAGTTCCTTCGGCGGAAGGATCTCCTCCTCTTCATGAGGATAGCCGCAGAGATCAATATTGTAATTTCGCGCCTTCAGCTCTTCAACAGAGTATTTCTTCGCCTTTTCAAATACTCAAAAACGCGGGACTCAGTCCCGCGTTTTTGAAGTAATATAGAGCATTAAAGCCGCGACGTCCGCCGGACTCACGCCCGAAATCCGCCCCGCCTGCCCCAGATTCTGCGGGCGGATGGCGGCGAGCTTTTCGCGCGCCTCCAAACGGAGACCGTCGATTTTCGCGTAATCGATATCCTCGGGAATGGCGCGGCGCTCCAGGCGCGCAAACTCCGCGACCTCCGCCATCTGGCGGCGGATGTAGCCCTCGTACTTGACGGCGATCTCCACGCTCTCGGCGAGCGCGGGCGGGAAGGCGCGGCAGCCCTCGTCGAATGCGCGCAGATCGTCGTATTTGATTTGCGGGCGGCGCAGCAGCGCGATAAGCGGGCTGCCGTCGCGCACCTCCGCCGTACCGCGCTCGCGCAGAAGCGCGTTGAGCGCGTCAGACGAGGGGACGCCCGTGTGCTCGAGGCGCCTGATCTCACGGCGCACCGCATCATATTTATCATTGACTTTTTGCAGCGCTTCGCCGCTGACAAGGCCAAGCTCGTGTCCGATGGGCGCAAGGCGCTCGTCGGCATTGTCCTGGCGGAGGATGAGGCGGTACTCGCTGCGGCTGGTCATCATGCGG
>ERZ506929.943-NODE-943-length-10632-cov-4.249125_pt1 | contig 10632 bp, 7 predicted proteins | sample MGYA00513173_ERZ506929 | MGnify/ENA metagenome assembly ERZ506929 | reverse complement strand
ACATTAAATATTGTCATTAAACCAATTCCGACATCTCCAAGATCCCATACAAATGTATACGCTGCAATACCTCCGATGAACAACATGATAAGTGCGAGCACTTTATAGGCTGTCTGCCAGCACCATTTGTCCCCAAATAAATAGGCGACATTACTGCGGGCGTAAAACAGAATTCCGAGAAATGTTGAAAAGCTAAATAAAAATAATGTAACTGCGATAAATATAACTCCAAATCGTCCCATATGATATCCCATCGCTGTTTGAAGCAATTCCATTCCTGTCAATCCTTCTGTCAACTCCTGCGGAGCCAGAAGCATAATCATTGCTGTACATGTACAAATGATGATGGTATCCACAAATACGCCAAGAGCCTGAACTAATCCTGCCTGTGCCGGTCTGTGACAATCTGCTGCTGCAGCGGCACATGGAGCTGAACCGGAACCGGCTTCATTTGAGAACAATCCTCTTTTCACACCGTTCATAATAACTGCACCGATTCCTCCTGCCGCTGCCTGACGAAGTCCAAATGCTTCTTCAAATATTCTTGTAAATACTGCCGGAACATGTCCAATATTTGTTATGATAATAAATAATGTGATTGCAAAATAGCATACCGCCATAACCGGAACCATAAAATCCAATACCTTAACCGTAGCATTTTTTCGTAATACAATTACCGCAGCTACCGCAACAAGAAGAATTGTTGTATATAACGGCGGAATATCAAATGCATTCTGGAACGAAGAAGCCACTGAATTACTGATTACCTGACTGATTCCACACCAGCAGACCAGACCTGAAATAGCAAACAATACTGCCCAGATTACTTTTTTATGTTTCTTCCCTGTTTTCGCTTCTACACAATCATGGATATAATATGCCGGTCCTCCACGAAATCCGCCATACAATGGATCTTTCTGCTTATGAAGCTGTGCCAGCGTTGCCTCTGCAAATGCTGTACACGAACCGATCAAAGCCATAAGCCACATCCAGAAGACGGATCCGGCTCCTCCGACCGATATTGCCGCTACAACACCGACAAGATTTCCCATTCCTACTCTGGTTGCTGTAGATACCAGCAATGTCTGAAATGTCGATAAACTTGATTTTTCTTCTTTTTTCTCTACAAGAGCTCTCACCATATCCGGCATCAGTCGGATTGATAAAAATTTTGTGCGGATTGTAAAGTAAATTCCTGTTGGAATCAACAATATAATAAGTAATGAAATTCCAATACTGCTTCCTCCGGGCAATGGAATGTGAAGCAAATCTCCCCACAAAAAACTATAGATTTTTTCAATTAAAGCAACTATCATTTTATTCTCCTCTGCCATGTTTTGCCAATTATTTTGACATTCATACCTTTCTTCATCGTTTCCCCTACGGATTCTTATTCATTATACCAACTTAACACATTAAACCGGTAAAATCAATCCATCCTTTTATTGATTTTTCTTATATTTTCTGATATTATATTTTTTGTATGTTTCGCTGGTGAATTTTTACAAATCACAGCGATTTTTTATTTTTTTAACTTTGCTTAGCAGAATTTTGTTTCTATTTAGGAAGAGAGGATTTTTTATGTTACATACTATTGAAACTGTCAACTCTGCCGTAAACAACTTTATCTGGGGTGTTCCGGCTATGATCTGCATTATCGGTGTGGGTCTTTATCTAAGTATCCGAACCCGCTTTTTGCAGATTCGCAAATTTCCATATGCCATTAAAACAACAATCGGTCGTATTTTTCGGAAAAGAGATGCCAGTGATGGTGCGATCACGCCATTCCAGGCTGTCTGTACCGCACTTGCCGCCACTGTCGGAACCGGTAATATTGCCGGTGTCGCAGGAGCTATTGCAATCGGTGGTCCCGGAGCAGTCTTCTGGATGTGGATTTCTGCGATTCTCGGAATGTGTACAAAATTCGCCGAAGTAACACTGGCGGTCCATTTCCGTGAAACAAATGAAAACGGAGAACTTGTCGGCGGTCCTATGTACTATATCAAAAATGGTCTTGGCAAAAACTGGCAGTGGCTTGCCGTTTTGTTCTCAGTATTTGGAGTACTTACCGTATTTGGAACCGGTAATGCGACACAGGTCAACACAATTACGACTGCCATTGACTCTGCGCTGCTGAATTATCACATCATTTCACAGGATATGATCTCACAGGCAAACTTCATTCAAGGTATCATTCTTACACTTTTAGTCGGGATGGTTCTTCTCGGCGGTGTAAAACGAATCGGAAAAGTAACTGAAAAACTTGTGCCATTTATGGCATTATTCTATATTCTCCTCGCCCTCGGCGTTATTTTCCTGAATATAGAAAATATCCCTGCCGTATTTGCTTCCATCTTTGAGGGGGCATTTAACCCACGCTCTGTCACAGGAGGAATCGTTGGAAGTGCATTTATGACATTGAAAAAAGGTGTTTCCCGCGGAATCTTCTCAAACGAAGCCGGACTTGGTACAGGTTCCATCGCACACGCTTGTGCAGACACTCAGAAACCTGTCAAACAAGGTTTCTTCGGAGTATTTGAAGTATTTACCGACACCATTGTCATTTGCACACTGACAGCACTTGTAATCCTTTGCAGCGGCGTACCGATTGCATATGGCGAGGCTGCCGGAGCTGAGCTTACAATCCTTGGATTCACATCCACATATGGAAACTGGGTATCTATATTTACGGCTGTTTCCATGTGCTGTTTTGCATTTTCTACAATTATCGGATGGGGATTATATGGAGCTCGCTGCATTGAATTTATTTTCTCTGCAAAGGTCATCAAACCTTTTATGATCGTATATTCTCTCGTTGCAATGCTCGGTGCTACTATGGACCTTGGACTTGTATGGAATATCGCAGATACCTTCAATGGTCTGATGGCAATTCCAAACTTAATTGCACTGTTCTTGTTATCTGGAACGGTCTTCAAGCTTGTAAATGAATATAAAGAATTTGACTAAACATCACGAAAAGCCCTGTTAACATCCGTTAACGAGGGCTTTTCTCTTGTATTTTTTTACTTTTTCGAATCACATTCACAATCGTTCCAACCAAAAAGATTGCCAGAGCGATCATCCCTGCAATTTCCAATGTCTGCGCAAAGTAAAATGCACATTTTGCCTGATTTCCTGCCACCAGATAATAAACGATCCGATACATTCCCGCTCCCGGTACTGTCGGAAGTATTCCCGGAATAAGAAATATTGTAACCGGTGCGCGAAATCCTTTCGCAAAAATATGTGACAATATTGTAATTGCTAATGCGGAAAAAAATGCTGCAAGTACTGCATCTGTCTTGACAATATTAAGACAGAACAAATAAACAGTTCCTCCCACCGCTCCGATTACACCGGCTAAAGGAAGATATTTTTTTGGACATTCAATAATGATTGCGAAGCATACAATTGCAATAAATGATCCAATTGCACCACCTAAAAGTCTCATCACAGAACAACACCTCCTGTCCCCATAATTCCGGTTGCCGCCATTGCCAGTGCAACTCCTAATGCCACAGATACCGCACACAGAAATGCTTCCAGAATCCTTGCACAACCTGACAAATAGTCCCCCTGAAGGGTGTCACGTATTGCAGTTGTGATCGCAACTCCCGGAACAAGTGGCATAATACCACTGATGATTACCGTATCCATATTCATAGCCGGAAACTGCCTCTTCAAAAAAATAGCCATCAGTGCCAATCCAAAAGATGACAAAACATCTTGTATAAACCCTTGTATCTTTAATTTCTTTCCTATTGTCACAATTAGTGCAAGCACTGCCCCTGCCGCGGACGCACCGGCCACCTCCAGCCATCCTCCGTTAAATAATGGAGCAAATCCTCCGCAGATACAGACTGTCGCAATATTATATATAGCTCTTCGATACTGTTTTGTTTCAATCTGTTGCAATTCCTTGTAAGCTTCTTCCAGTGAGATTTTTCCCTCACAAAATCGTCTGGAAATATCATTTGCGATAGCGATCCGATTCAAATTATTTCCTCTGGATTCCACTCTCCGAATTACTGTGATCGTTTCCATATCCGGATTATCTATCGTTGCCACAATTCCAGTCATCAACACGATCGTATCTACATTTTCCACATGAGCCATATTCAGGATATGGCGGATCGTATCCTCTACACGATACGCTTCCGCTCCACTTTTCAACATAATCTCCCCTGCAAGAATTGCTGTATTCATCAACAACTTATAATCCATTTTCGTTCCTCATCTTATATTTTACGGAGTGAATGTCCCACACTCACTCCGTCTTTTTACTTTCTTATTCTGTTCTGTCCTTCTCCACAGACGTTGCACAGTATATTACCCATGCAAGAAATACAATTGCAAATATCATCCAGCCAACAAAAATTCCTGTTCCCATATCTTTAAATTTATCATAATACCCCTTCAGATAAATAACAATGATAATTGCCGGAATTCCGTAGCTTACATAACCACGAAGTGTTTTTGGAAACTTCATACCACTTCCTGTATTAACCTCTTTAATAAATGCATCCCATCCCCAGCCGTTCTTTCTTGTACAGAATAATACATAGCCAAGACTTCCCAGTGGAAGCAGATTATTAGATACAATAAAATCTTCCAGGTCCATGATTGTGCTTCCCTCACCAAGAAGCTGCACACCTGACCAGACATTAAATCCAAGCACACATGGAATACTTAAAATGATAATCAACGTTGCACATACAAGCACGCTCTTCTTTCTTCTCCAGCCAAGCAGCTCCATATTGAACATAACCAGATTTTCAAACACAGCAATAATTGTTGACAATGCTGCAAATGTCAGGAATAAGAAGAATAAGAATGCCCAGATTCTTCCGCCACTCATCTGTGCAAAAATATTTGGCAATGTTATAAAGATAAGACTCGGACCTGCTCCCGGCTCGATTCCGTATGCAAAACATGCCGGAATGATAATAAATCCTGCTGTCAGGGCAACAAATGTATCAAGAAGCATAATATTTACTGCCTCGCCGGTCAGACTTCTGGACTGATCCAGATAGCTTCCAAAAATCAACATCGCACCAATACCGATCGACAATGTGAAAAACGCCTGGCTCAATGCTGCAAATACCACATTACCGATTCCACTTTCCACCATCTTATGGAAATCAGGGATTAAATAAAAACTGATTCCCTCTCCGGCACCTGCCATTGTCACAGAACGAATGGCAAGAACTACCATAATCAGAATCAACGCCGTCATCATCACTTTTGTAACACGCTCAATCCCATTATTTAACCCAAACATACATACTGCAAAGCCAATCACACAAATCAGAATTGTCCAGAACAACATCGTCGGTACATCTGTAAGCATCTGAGAAAATTGTGTTGAAATATTATCAGAAGATGCATTCACAAAACTGCCTCGAATCCCCTTGTAACAATAATACATCAACCATCCGCCAACAGTTGTATAGAACATCATCAACATATAACATCCGATGATTCCAATAAATTTTAATGGGGTCCATTTCCCATTTTTCGACTGTAGTTCATCAAAACTAAGTGCAACACTCTTTCGACTGCCTCTTCCGACCGCAAATTCACATACCAGTACCGGAATTCCCAAAATAATTAAAAACAACAAATATATTAAAATAAATGCCGCCCCTCCATATGCACCGCAAATATAAGGGAATTTCCAGACATTACCGATTCCGATAGCACATCCGGCAGACACCAGAATAAATCCCAATCGGGAACCAAATGACTCTCTTTTCATATATACCTCCAAAAGCTCTCAAATGTTTTCATGCTTTACCAGTTTAACACAAAAACAGCAGAAATTTCAATGCTATGCTGTTTTTATACCGCATATCTTTGAAATCTCTGCTGTTTTTTTTAATTCAATTCTTGAAACAAACCTTTTAATGTCGGGTAAATCTGTCTGAATTTCTGATAACGCTCTTCATATTTTGCTACCAGTTCTGCATCCGGTTCCACCGTATCTACAATTTTCACAAGCTTCTCTGTTGCTTCCTCAACGCTTGCAAATTCTTTGCAGCCTACCGCTGCCAAAATCGCTCCGCCATATCCAGGACCTTCTTCGCTTTCAATAACATCCACCTTCAAATTCATTACATTTGCAACAATCTTTTTCCAAAGCGGACTCTTTGCTCCACCTCCGCAAATTTTTGTACGCTCAATCTGAATTCCAAGACTTCTTGCCACTTCCAAAGAATCACGTAACCCAAATGCAACACCTTCCAGAACTGCCTGTGTCATATCCTCTCTTGTTGTATCCATTGTCATTCCGATAAATGTTGCTCTTGCCTTTGGATCATTGTGCGGTGAACGCTCTCCCATCAAATATGGAAGATAAAACACATTGTTTTCTCCAAGTTTACGAATCTGTTCCTGCTCTTTTGCATATTCTTTTGTCTTCAGAATCTCATCCATCCACCATTTATTGCAAGATGCTGCGCTTAACATACATCCCATCAAATGATAGTAACCATCTGCATGGTCGAATGAATGTAAGGCGTTATGTTCATCCACTCCAAATTTCTTACTAGAAATAAAAATGGTTCCTGATGTTCCAAGAGAAATATTACATCTTCCTTCTCCAACCGTTCCTGTTCCAACCGCCGCTGCTGCATTATCTCCTGCTCCGGCAATTACTTTCACACTCGTCGGGATTCCAAGCTCTTCTGCAATCTCTGGTTTCACATTTCCGACCACTTCATAACTCTCATATAGTGTCGGAAGCTGTTCCTCTTTTACATTACAGATTTCCAACATCTCTTTTGACCAGCATTTGTGCTCTACATCAAGTAACAACATACCGGATGCATCCGAATAATCTGTGCAGTGAACACCGCTTAACACATATGCAAGATAATCCTTTGGTAACATGATCTTGTTGATCTTTGCAAAATTCTCCGGTTCCTGTTCTTTCAGCCAAAGAATCTTCGGTGCTGTAAATCCTGCAAATGCAATGTTTGCCGTATATTTTGAAAGCTTATCCTTTCCGATCACTTCGTTAAGATAATCTGTCTCTTTTGTTGTTCTTCCATCATTCCATAAAATTGCCGGACGGATCACTTCATCATTCTCATCTAACACGACCAGTCCGTGCATCTGTCCGCCAAAGCTGATTCCTGCAATCTGACTCTTGTCCGCATCTGCGATCAATTCTTTGATCCCTGCCAGTGACTGCTCTTTCCAGTCCTGCGGATTTTGTTCTGACCAGCCCGGATGTGGAAAACTAAGCGGATATTCTTTTGAAACAATATTATGAATCTTTCCCTTTTCATCCATCAACAATAACTTTACTGCCGATGTTCCAAGATCTACTCCTATATATAACATAATCTAAAAATCCTTTCTTTACCTAAACGCTTAGCAAGGTCTTTTCGAGCTTAGCGTTTAGGTACACCTCGGCATCAGACGAGGTCTTTTCGAGTCGATGTCCGAGCGTGTTTCCGCACCATTTATATCCTATGCCCAAGGATTCTCTGTTGGGTAGCGTACTCCTGCCGGCTGGTTATATCCGATTTCTTCTACCGGCACACCAATATATTTGAATACTTCAAATAATGCTTTTCCGTAGTTACCGAATGCAACTGCTCCGTGATGTGGGAAATTCTTCTCAATCAGTACATGACGATAAAATCTTCCCATTTCCGGAATCGCAAATACACCGATTGCTCCAAATGAACGGCTTGCTACAGGAAGTACTTCACCCTGTGCTATGTATGCACGAAGTTTGTTGTCTGATGTACTCTGCAGGCGATAGAATGTAATATCTCCAGGCACGATATCTCCTTCCAATGTTCCCTGTGTCACTTCTTCCGGCAATGCTCTTGCCATAATAAGCTGATATCTCATTTCACAGAACGATAATTTACTTGATGCTGTGTTTCCACAATGAAATCCCATAAATGTATCTTTGTGTGTGTAAGGGAATTTTCCTTCAATATCTTCTTTGTACATATCTGCAGGCACGTTGTTGTTAATATCAAGCAATGTAACTGTGTCCTGACTTACAACGGTTCCTATGAATTCACTCAATGCTCCGTAAATATCAACCTCGCAGGATACAGGGATTCCCTGTGCTGTCAAACGGCTGTTTACATAACATGGTACAAAACCAAACTGTGTCTGGAATGCAGGCCAGCATTTTCCTGCAATCGCAACATATTTACGATATCCTCTGTGTTCCTTAATCCAATCTTTTAATGTCAATTTATACTGAGCAAGCTTTGGAAGAACTTCCGGTTTTTTATTACCTTCGCCAAGCTCTTCTTCCATCTCTTTTACGATTGCAGGGATTCTCTCATCTCCTTCGTGTTTGTTGAATGCCTCAAACAAATCAAGTTCTGAATTTTCTTCAATCTCAACGCCAAGATTGTATAACTGCTGGATTGGAGCATTACATGCAAGGAAATTCAGTGGACGTGGTCCAAAGCTGATGATCTTCAAATCATTTAATCCGATGATTGCACGTGCGATTGGACGGAATTCAGCAATCATGTCAGCACACTCTTCTGCTGTTCCGATTGGATACTCCGGAATATATGCTTTGATATTTCTCAATTTCAAATTATAACTTGCATTGAGCATTCCACAATAAGCATCTCCTCTTCCCTGAATCAGATTGTCTCCTGTCTCCTCTGCTGCTGCAACAAACATCTTTGGTCCTTCAAAATGTTTTGCAAGTAATGTCTCTGCAATCTCCGGTCCAAAGTTTCCAAGATATACAACCAATGCATTACATCCTTGTGCTTTAATATCTTCCAATGCCTGTACCATATGGATTTCACTCTCTACGATACAGATTGGACATTCGTAAATGTCAGCCTCTCCATATTTTGCTTTATACGCATTCATAAGTGCTGCTCTTCTGTTTACAGATAAGCTCTCCGGGAAACAATCTCTACTTACTGCTACAACTCCGATTTTCAATTCTGGCATATTACTCATCTTTTATACCAACCTTTCTTTTTGTTTTATATCTGTTATATTTTCTCATTATTTTCGTTTCTGGTTTCATTCGCCATACAAATAGTCGGCGGTTTTCCACACACTCCGTGAATCTCAAACAAGTTATTCACTTACAATGTAATATTTTCACCCTGTAATCCACAAAATACACCTTCGATTCCAGCTTCTTCATGTGCAATCAGCCATTTATTCTTTGCTGTGATCAGCTTATCTTCCCCATTCTCTCCAATAGGAAATGTAAGCTCTGTATTCGTTCCAGCTGGAAGAACTACAACACAACGGAATCCGCCTTCAACTGCCGTACATGGTGCATAATGCAATGTTGTTGCATACATTTCCACTACTGTCCCAGCCGGAACATAAAATGCTTCTACAAGAGAAGTATCATATGTAAAATCCTCTTTTACATCCTGCTGTGAACCAAGCAATAAAATCATATCTGTAACTGCAATATTAATCTCTGATGAGCGGTGATACTCCAATGCATTTAACTTGTTATTATCGCCGTTGCAATACCCTATCTGAATCGGCAATCCACCATAAGCACGATTCTGGAATGCTTCTGCTTCCGGAAGTGCTTCCATCTCTTCTACGGATGGCACATATATGACCTCTTTCGGAAGTGGAGTATGCTCCATTTCTTTTAAGATTCTGTCAATGGCATACCCTTCCAGAATATGTCCGTACTTTTTGAAGGAAGCATCTGTAATTTTCTGTATCTCCATGATTTCTGGTCCCTCCTTACTTTAAACGCTTTGCGAGGTATTTTCGAGCTTAGCGTTTATGTACACTTCGGCATCAGACGAGGTATTTTCGAGTCGATGTCCGAAGGTGTTTCCTTACCTAAACGCTTTGCGAGATCCTGTATCTTCAATATAACAAGATTTTGCAGCTTCTTCGACCAAATACTTATCCAATGTATGGCACTTTTTTGTCTTTTTTGTGTTTTAGTCACGATATTGTCCATGCGTAAAATTGTTATTTAATTCACGACGGCCTCTAAGTAAGAAAAAGACTATGCACTCCTGCTCAACTTCGTCGGGCAAGCCCGACTCCAATTCGCTGGATTGCATAGTCTTTTTCTTACTTTGTGTCGTATCGTAATTAAGGATTTACTTTTCTGGGATCTGATGCATCTATATCCTGGGTTTATTTGCTGTTGCAGATGCTTTTTTGACAACTGATGTATCTGCAAGACTTGATATTCACTGTTGCAGATGCTTTTTTTGAGATTGATGTATCCGCAAGTTACTTTTCTTTAAACTTGCAGATGCTTCTCAGCCGCCTGTCATGTATAATTGCATCTACATCTTGCCTTTTCTGGGATTTAAAGATACTCCCTTCGCAAATTTTGCATCTACATCCCACGTTTTTGATAACGTGAAGATGCTCTCCATCAAAATTTTGCATCTTCAATGCTCTAAAATCCACTATTGCAGATATTGTCGCTCAATATCCTTTGTTGCTATTTACTTCACAACTTGTGCCAATACATTACTTGCAAAAAAATTGATATAAGAAATTCAAGCGAATATGAAATGGGCGCTGGTGACACTTAGAGCGTAAATTTTTGCGTTAATGAATTTGAACGAACGTGTTTGAAGCTGCGTAGCAGCAAGTTTGAGTTCAAATTCATTTGCTTTTAGCAAA
>ERZ506929.936-NODE-936-length-10653-cov-4.881204_pt1 | contig 10653 bp, 9 predicted proteins | sample MGYA00513173_ERZ506929 | MGnify/ENA metagenome assembly ERZ506929 | reverse complement strand
ACGAGACCGCTGCCGAGGCCGAGGCTGAGACCCAGCAGCAGCTGAACTGCTATGCGGATGTCTGCGAGCAGGATCTGGCCATCCCTGTTGTCAAGGGCCGCAAGACCGATAAGGAGAAGTTTGCCGGTGCCGAGGCTACCTATACCATCGAAGCCATGATGAAGGACGGCAAGGCCCTGCAGAGCGGCACCAGCCATTACTTCGGCGATAAGTTCAGCAAGGCTTACGACGTGACCTTTACCGGCCGCGACAACCAGCTGCATCACCCGTTCCAGACCAGCTGGGGCGTTTCCACCCGTCTGGTGGGTGCCATCATTATGACCCACGGCGATGACGACGGCCTGATCCTGCCCCCGGCAGTGGCCCCCATCCAGGTCGTGGTCGTGCCCATCGCCGCCCACAAGCCCGGCGTTTCCGAGAAGGCTGCCGAGCTGGCTGAGAAGATCAGCAAGTATGCCCGCGTCAAGCTGGACGACAGCGACAACGCCCCCGGCTGGAAGTTCTCCCAGTGGGAGATGAAGGGCGTGCCCCTGCGCCTGGAGATCGGCCCCAAGGATCTGGAAAAGAACCAGTGCGTGCTGGTTCGCCGCGACACCCGTGAAAAGATCTTCGTGAGCCTGGACGAGCTGGAGACCGCGATCCCGGCCCAGCTGGAGGCCCTGCGCAAGGACCTGTACGAGCGCGCCCTCGCCAACCGCGAGAAGCGCACCTGGGCAGCCACCACCATGGAGGAGGTCAAGGAGCTGGCCAAGGCCAACACCGGCTACATCAAGACCATGTGGTGCGGCGACCTGGCCTGCGAGATGAAGATGAAGGAAGAGGCTGGCCTGTCCAGCCGTTGCATGCCCTTTGAGCAGGAGCACATCAGCGATGTCTGCCCCTGCTGCGGCAAGCCCGCCAGCAAGATGGTCTACTGGGGCGTGGCCTACTAAGCCGCTCCACAGTCAGAGCCTGATCAGATGAAAAAAGCAGCTTTCCCGTCCAACGGGAGAGCTGCTTTTTTGTATCTGCCTATTGACAATTATGTATCTACTGTATATACTGTAAATATACAGATGCAACGGAGGCGGCAGACATGAATCTCTTCATCGATAACAAGAGCGGTGCACCCATCTACGAGCAGCTCTACACCCAGATCAAGAACCAGATTTTGAGCGGGGAACTGCAGCCGGAGGAAGCGATGCCGTCCATCCGGGGGCTGGCGCGGGATCTGCGCATCAGTGTTATTACTACAAAGCGGGCCTACGATGAGCTGGAACAGGAGGGCTTTTTGTACGCCGTGCCCGCCAAGGGCTTTTTCGTGGCGGCGAAAAACACCGAGCTGCTCCGGGAAGAAAACCTGAAAAAAATCGAAGCACACCTGACGGAAGCCGTCCGGCTGGCGGCACCCTGCGGGCTGACCAAACAGGAACTGACCGAAATGTTGGAATTGCTGTGGGAGGAATGAACCATGAACGCATTGGAACTGCACGGCCTTGAAAAGCACTACCCGGATTTTGCGCTGGGGCCCATTGATCTGGAACTGCCCGGCGGCACAGTCTGCGGGCTGATCGGTGAGAACGGCGCGGGCAAGAGCACGACCATTAAGCTGATCCTGGACATGATCGACGGGGACGCTGGCACCGTGAAGCTGTTCGGGCAGGAGGGGATCACCCCGCTTGCCAAAGCCGATATCGGCGTGGTGCTGGGCGGCGAGGGCATCCCCACCTGCCTGACCGCGCCGCAGGTGGGGAAAGTGATGGCGGGCATCTATCCCAATTGGGATGCCGCCGCCTACGCCGACTGGTGCCGCCGCTTTGACCTGCCGGAGAACAAGAAGTACGGCGACTACTCCACCGGCATGAAGATGAAGCAGTGCCTTGCCGTGGCACTTTCTCATCACCCCAAGCTGCTGCTGTTGGACGAAGCCACCAGCGGCCTGGATCCGGTGGTGCGGGATGAGCTGATCGATCTGCTGCTGGACTTTGTGCGGGATGAGAACCATGCAATTTTGATCTCGTCCCACATCGTCAGCGACCTGGAAAAGCTCTGCGATACCATTGCTTTTCTGCACAAGGGGAAGCTCCTGCTCTGTGAGGACAAGGACACCCTGCGGGAGGAGTACGCCCTCTGGCATGGCACTGCCGGGCAATTGGAGGAGCTGGATAAAAACGCCATCGTCAGCCGTCGGGTGACAGCCTACGGGGCCGAGGCACTGGTGAAGAGGGAATTTGTCCCGGCGGGCAGCACTCTGACACCGGTGAGCATCGAAGAACTGTTCGTTTTGATGGTGAAAGGGGAGAATGTGCGATGAAAGGTCTGCTGTTGAAGGATTGGTATCAGGTCAGAACCAATATGAAGACCATGTACCTGACGGTTGCATTTGTGCTGGTGATCTGGGTGCTCAGCACATCGAGCGCCTATGTGTTCCCGGTGAGTTATGCGGCCATTTTTCTGGGCATCCTGCCGGTGAACCTGCTCACCTACGACCAGAGCGTCGGTTGGGTGGAGTATGGCCGGACGCTTCCGGTGAGCAAAAAGACGCTGGTGGCGGAAAAGTACCTCATCGGTCTGTTCTGCGCTGCGGCGGCTGTTGTAATCGGAGGACTGTTCGTAACGGTGATCCCGCTGCGTACCGGAACGGCCCCGGACAAGGATGTGCTGTCCCTGCTGGCGGGCAGTGTGTGTGCCATCCTGCTGATCAACGGCATTTCCCTGCCGCTGCTGTACCGCTTTGGGGCCGAAAAAGCCCGCATGATCTACGTCCTGACCTTTGCCGGACTGGGTGCCCTGCTGGGCGGCGGCGGTGCCGTGATGGATGAACTGCAGCAGAACGGCCCGGGAAGTGGGCCGCTGCCTGTGCCCCTCTGGCTGGCCGCAGTGCTTCTGCTGGCGGTGCTGGCCCTGTATGCCGTGTCCTGGCGGGTGTCGGTGGCATGGTATGGAAAGTATAAGAAGTAGGCTTTTCTTTGTGCAATATAGCAATAATCCGGTAAAAAATTTGTAAAAAGGGTTGAAAAATCCGGCCCGGCGTAGTATGATAACGGGGCTGAAAGAAAAATCTTACACCAAGGAGGAGTTTGTTTCCATGTCCAGTGACCATACGGATCACCCCAAACAACGCTTCTCCTGCGATGCGGGCCGTGCAAACGTGTTAGCCGCATCCTGAACTGCATGCCCTTTGTACACCGCAGGAGTTGTAACCAGACCGATGCGGTGTATTTTTTATGCCCGGAAACGGGAAACGGAGGGACCAAACCATGCAGAAGAAAAATTATGTGCAGGAGATTCTGGATATCATCCACAGCGGTCTGCCCCAGGCAGAGCTGGCTGAAAAGCTGTCCGATTACCATGAAAATGACCTGGCCGATGCCCTGACGGCCCTGACACCGGAGGAGCGCCAGAAGGTGTACACCGCACTGGGCGTGGATACGGTGGCAGAGATCTTCTCCTATCTGGACGATGCAGAGCCTTACCTGAAGGAGCTGGACCCCGAGCGGGCCGCCCGGGTCATCTCCCACATGGATTCGGACGATGCCGTAGATGCTCTGGATGACCTGGAAGAGGACGATAAGGCAAAGATCGTCCACCAGCTGGACAAGGATGCCGCCGATGATGTGAAGCTGCTGCTCTCCTATCACGAGGACGAGATCGGCAGCTGCATGACCACCAACTACATCTGCATCCGCAGGGATATGACCATTCGACAGGCCATGAGTGAGCTGGTGAAGCAGGCAGGCGAGAACGATAACATCTCCACCCTGTATGTAGTGGATGAGAACGAGCACTTTTATGGTGCCATTGACCTGAAAGACCTCATCGTGGCCCGTGCGGAGGAGAGCCTGGAAAAGCTGATCGCACGCTCCTACCCCTACGTCACCGACCACGAGAAGATCAGCGACTGCATCGATCGCATCGTGGACTACGCCGAGCGCTCGCTCCCTGTCCTGAACGACAGCGGGAAGCTGCTGGGCATCATCACCTCGGCGGATGTGGTCGAGCTGGTGGACGACGAGATGGGCGATGATTACGCAAAACTCGGCGGCTTGACCAGTGAAGAGGATCTGAACGAGGGTGTGTTCCAGAGTGTGAAAAAGCGCCTGCCCTGGCTGATCGCCCTGCTGTTCCTCGGGATGCTGGTGTCCTCGGTGGTGGGGGCGTTTGAATCGGTGGTGGCGGTGCTGCCCATCGTCATCTGCTTCCAGTCCATGGTGCTGGATATGGCCGGCAATGTGGGCACCCAGTCGCTGGCTGTGACCATCCGTGTGCTGGTGGACGAGAACCTGACCACTGCCAAAAAGCTCCAGCTGCTCTGGAAGGAAATGCGGGTGGGCCTGACCAACGGTGCATTGCTGGCCGTGCTGGCGCTGGGCTTCCTGGGCTGCTACATCCACTTCTTCAAGGCCTACGCCTGGGGTGAAGCCTTCCTGCTCTCGGGCTGTGTGGGCATATCTCTGGTCGTGGCTATGGTGATCTCCAGCCTGGTGGGCACGGTCATCCCCATGCTGTTCCATAAGATCCACATCGACCCCGCCGTGGCTTCCGGCCCGCTCATCACCACCATCAATGATCTGGTGGCGGTGGTGGTCTACTATGGCCTGGCCGCCGTGGTGCTGATCGATATGTTCCATTTGGGCTGAAATAGAGAAAGGCTGCTGCCGACAACTCCCTCAGTCACGGCTTCGCCGCGCCAGCTCCCTCTCGGAGGGAGCCTTGACGTAATGGCAATCTGTGAAAGCCTCCCTCATTGAGGGAGGTGGCATCGCGTGAGCGATGACGGAAGGAGTTTGGCAACAGCCTCTTTTCACTTATTCTGTATCCAATACCGCTGGGTCAGCGTTCCATCGGAGGAATCGAACTGCTCGTCCTCCAGCACGCCGCCGTTGGCGCGGATGGTCTTTGCTGAGGCAACGTTGTAATGGTCGCAGCAGATGCGCACCTTTTCGATGCCTCGTTCTTTTGCCTTTTCCAGCGTCAGGCGAAGCATTTGGGTGGCGTAGCCGTTCTGCCGCTCCGAGGGGCGGACGCTGTACCCGATGTGCCCGCCGTAGGTCAGCAGGTAATCGTTGAGCCGGTGGCGCAGGTTGGTCATGCCCACCAGATGCTCGTGCTCATCCAGAGCCAGATACTCCGTGGCGGGCACGAGACCGGCGGGGGTTGTGGCCGGGTCTTTCAGCTTGCGGAGCTGGGCCAGCCAGGCATCGAAGTCGACATATTTGTCCAGAGCCGAGGTGCCGTCCATCCGGGAGTTGATGGCCAGAAATTCTTCCCGGTAGGCCATTACCTGTTCCCGGTCGCCCTCATCCGGCTCCCGCAGGTGGATCTTCTGGGGTGAGGTGCGCCGGGTGGCGGTGCGGAAATCCGGAGCCTTCATCAGGCCGTGGCAGTTGCAGTAGAAGTAAAGCACACCTGCGCCCCGCAGGGAGAAGCGGGCAGAGGCATCTCCCTCGGGGTAGAGCTTGACCAGCTGCAGCTTATCGCCGGTGAGGTAGGCCAGAAACGAGATGTAATGGTTTTTCTCCATGGGGTGGTGCAGGGTGACGAAGAGCTCGTCCTCCACCCGCTCCACGGTCAACTGATGATGCTCGTCGGCATCCTCGGCTTCGGCGATGTCCAGCGCAGGCAGGGTGATGCCGCAGCAGCTCACCACAGCCTGTCCGGTGGCGTGGAGCACATTGCCGCAGAGGGGGCAGACGTAGAGCTTGCTCCGCAGCAGGTTGGCTGCCCGGTTCCGGTTGATGATGGGTTCTCCCTGCATCAGCTCCAGCACGCTGACCCCCAGAGCCGCAGCCAGCGGTTCCAGCAGGGAGATATCGGGCAGACCCTTGGCGGTCTCCCACTTGGAAATGGTCTTGGCGCTGACAGAAAGCGTTCCGGCAAGCTCTGCCTGGGTCAGGCCCTTGGCTTCCCGCAGCTGCCGGATGGTGCTGCCTGTGACGTATGTGTTCATAATGAATGAAACCTCTCAGTCTCGCGTTGCTCGACAGCGTACGGGTTGCGGCTCCCAGCATCCACTTCGCACAAAGTATTGTGCTCGTGTCTTGCTGGCCGCGGCCCCAACAACTCCTCCCTTCATCCGCCACTGGCGGCGGTCGTCGTCGTTGCCTAATAGGGGAGCCCTTGGCAAGTCGGGCAAGCGTAATTGTTGAACCAGAGTATACTATACAAAAAAACTCCACGCAACCTACGCTGCGTGGAGTTCGTGCTTTCAGGAATTATTCGGCTTCGGTCTCGTCTTCCTCGTCCGGGTCCAGCTCCATGGTGAACACGGCCTTTTTCAGCTTGCCGCAGCCCTGGGCCTTCAAGCCGGATTTGTACGGCTCTCCGGCCAGATAGAGGGCAAAGCGGCCCTCGCAGAGCATTCCGGCAATGCTGGTGCCGGCGGTGCCCACGGTGGTATCAGCGGCTTCGTCGGTGGGCCGGGTGGGGCTGAACTCGCCCAGGGACACTTCAAACAGCTCACTGCCCTCAAGGTCGGTCTCAAGGGTCAGGTGGTTGTCGTGCCGGACAAAGGGGGCCTTGTCGCTGGCCTGCGGGGTCACGGTGCTCACCGTGACCACAGCCTTGTCACCATCGATGCGGGTGCGCCCGGCGGGCAGGTTGTTGATATCCCGCGCCATGATGAACTCGATGACGCTGTCCAGACTGCTGCACAGGCCCAGATAGTTGGGGAGATTGTTCAGGGTATCGTAGATCATGGATCAGTCCTCTTTCGGGTCGGTCAGAAGCTCCTTGATGCTGGGCACAACGCCGCCCAGATTTTGCAGCTCCGACGGAATGATGATCTTGGTGGCCTTGCCGTTGGCGACTTTGGCCAGTGCCTCCAGGCTGCGCAGAGCCAGCACCTTGTCGTTGGGCATGGCCTCGTTCAACAGACGGATGGCATCGGCGTTGGCCTTCTGCACAGCCAGAATGGCCTGTGCTTCGCCCTCAGCCTCCAGAATGCGCTGCTGCTTCACGGCATCGGCGCGCAGGATGGCGGCTTCCTTTTCGCCTTCTGCGGCGGTAATGGCGGCCTGCTTTTCACCGTCTGCCTTCAGGATGACGGCGCGCTTCTCGCGTTCAGCCTTCATCTGCTTTTCCATGGCTTCCTGAATTTCCCGCGGCGGGATGATGTTCTTCACCTCCACGCGGTTCACCTTGATGCCCCACTTGTCAGTGGCTTCGTCAAGGATGGCGGTGATCTTGCCGTTGATGACATCGCGGCTGGTCAGGGTGTGATCCAGCTCCATCTCACCGATGATGTTGCGCAGGGTGGTGGCAGAAAGGCTCTCGATGGCGGCAATGGGCTGGTTGACGCCGTAGGTGTACAGCTTTGCGTCCATGACCTGAAAGAACACCACCGTGTCGATCTGCATGGTCACGTTATCGCGGGTGATCACAGGCTGAGGGGGAAAGTCTGCAACCTGCTCCTTCAGGCTTACCTTTTTGGCAATGCGCTCAATAAAGGGGATCTTGACGTGCAGGCCGGCAGTCCATGTATCGGAGTAGCTGCCCAGCCGCTCAATGACATATACCTTGGACTGCGGCACAATGACGATGTTGGAAACAATGACCAGCACCAGAACAAAAACAAGCGCAAGGATGACAAAAAACAGGACCATAATACATCTCCTTTGTCAGGTGGTTGTGTGGGGGTTGCGGCTTTCGGTCAGAACAGGCTCTACGATGAGCAGGGTGCTGTGGATCTCGGTAACGCGGCAAAGCGCACCGGGGCCAAGGGTGTCGCCGGGAGTGGCGCAGCGGGCGTTCCAGTCCACGCCGTCCAGCCGCACCCGGCCGGGGACTTCGGCGGTGACAGGGGAAAGCACGATGGCCTCCCGTCCCAGATTGCGGTCGCCGTTGGTGGCGGTATGTTTGAGCCGCAGCTTTGCCGCCAGCGGGCGGAAGGCTGCAAGGCACAGGATGCTTACCACCAGAAAGACCACCGCCTGCACCCGGAACGACCCGGTGAACACGCAGCACAGCAATGCGGCGGCAGAGCCGATGGCAAACCAGATGGAGGTCATATTAAAGGTACTGGCCTCCAGTGCCAGAAAGCCCACGGCTGCAGCCAGCCAGAGAATGGGGGAGATCTGCATGGTATGTTACCTCCTTATGCTGCTATTATACGGCATCCCCTTGGGGGAAGGTCAAGAGCTTTTTACTGGAACGTTGCACAGAAAACAAAATATAGACAAAAATGGGAAAAAAGCCCGTAAATCACTGCGCCCCACCCTGTGAAAAAAGTAAGTCGGGAGGCTCCGCAGAGCCTCCCGACTTACAAATAAAGAATAGGATCCCGCTATGGATGCTCAGAGCGCAAGCGGAGAGCATTTTAAATGGTTACAGCCTCGCAGGCATCACTGGATATCGTAGTAGCTGTGGTTGGGGTTATGGCCGTTTTCCTCCACCACGATGGTGAAGCCCATGGGGTTTACCTCAGTGTGCTTGCCGGAAGCCAGCGGCTCCACGATGATGTGCTCAGAACGGTTCACGATGATCTCCGCAGTCTCGGTCTTACCGATGCGCTGGTAGTGCAGAATGCCGTCCTCAGCCCGCAGCACCCGCAGCTCGCCGGTGCGGAAGGCCTCGCAGCTGTGGCGCAGCTGCGCCAGCTGTGCCAGCACCGGGCGCAGCCGCTCCTCGTGGCTGTCCCAGCAGAAGAAGGCACGGTTGAAGGGGTCGCGGTAGCCCTGCATCCCGATCTCGTCGCCGTAGTACAGGCAGGGCACGCCGGGCAGGGTGTAGATGATGGCATAGGCCATGCGCAGGCGCAGCATCCCTTCCTCGTAGGCTTCGCCGGTCACGCTGCGGCCGCTCTGCCACTCCCGACCGCGTCCGTTGGCGGGCTCGTCCGCAATCACAGTCAGGGCGCGCTCGGTGTCGTGGGTGGACAGGAAATTCAGCGCCGTGTTGATGGCAGGGGCAGGGTAGTGCTCACAGATGGAAAGGATCTCGTTGGCGGCCTGCTGGGCAGGTTTGCCCTTTACAAAATCCAGCACGGAGTTCTTGAAGGGGTAGTTCATCACGCTGTCCAGCCCCTTGCCCAGCAGGTAGGTGCGGCGGTGGTCAAAGCCGAACTTGGTTGTGGCGTCCTCCCACACCTCGCCCAGCAAAAACTTCTCCGGGCTTACCCGCTTGACGGCAGTGCGGATCTTCTCGATGAACGCGTCCGGCAGCTCGTCGGCCACATCCAGCCGGAAACCGGCAGCGCCCCGGCGCAGCCATGTGTCGATGACGCCGCCCTCGCCGGTGATGAACTCCACAAAGGAGGGGGTCTCCTCGTTAACCTCCGGCAGGGTCTCGAAGCCCCACCAGCTGCGGTAGCCGCCCTTGTACTTGGGGTCAAAATCGTACCAGCTGCGGTAGGGGGAGTTGGGGTCGCGGTAAGCGCCGCCCTCGCCGTAGCGTCCCTCACGGTTGAAGTACCGGCTGTCGGAGCCGGTGTGGCTGAACACGCCGTCCAGCACGATGCCGATGCCGTACTTGGCGGCCTCGCGGCAGAGCACCTCAAACTCTTCGTTGGTGCCCAGCAGCGGGTCCACGTTCAGGTAGTCGGCGGTGTTGTAGCGGTGGTTGGAGTGTGCCTCAAAAATGGGGTTCAGGTACAAATAATCCACGCCCATCTCCCGCAGGTAGGGGAGCTTTATGCGGATGCCCTCTAAATCGCCGCCGAAGTAGTCCTCGTTCAGGTGGCCGCCGGTCTCGTTGGGCTGCCAGAAGGGCTCGGCGTGCTTATCGGCCTGATACAGCCGGTCCGGGAAGGGCATGGGCTTGTTCTCAATGCCCTCACAGAACCGGTCCGGGAAGATCTGGTAGAACACCTTGCCCTTGATGCATTCCGGCGTCTGGAAATCCGGCTCGTAGACCGTGATCTGCCAGCTTTCGCCCTCCTGCCAGCTGACAACGCCGCAGTTGTCTGCCCCGCGCACGATGCGGCGGAAGTCAGTATACAGGTCAAAGTAATAGAAGTATAAGCCCGGGTCGCCCAGCACAACATCCACCGAAAAGTGGTTCTGGTGAGGCGTCTGGCCGTCAAATTTCATGCGGTAGTGCACGGGCACATCGTATTTGCCCTCCTTTTGCAGTACAAGGTGCGGGTCCACATAGCCCAGCTCCTCGGGGATGCACAGGGACAGGTGCACAGTCTGCCCGGCGCGCACGGCACCAAAGGGCTGCTTAAAGTAGGGGTCGTAGCTGTTGAACAGACAAGACAAAAAAGATCGTCCTTTCTCAAAAAAGCCCCGGCGGGCGAAATGCCACCGGGGCTTTGCGGTTTTACAGGGGAAAATTACTTGCCCATGGGCACGGGGGAAGCGTACCAGATATCGCGGGCGTAGTCCAGCACGGCGCGGTCTGCGCTGAAGATGCCGCTGTTGGCAATGTTCTTCAGGCTCATGCGCGCCCAGGTCTCACGGTCAGCATACAGCTTCTGCAGGTCGGCCTGTGCACGGCGGTAGTCCTTGAAGTCGGCCATGACCATGTACGGATCGCTGCTGCGCAGGTTCTCGGTGACCTCGTGGAAGTTCTCGCCGTTCCAGCCGCGCTCCAGGAAGTTCAGGGCGCTGTTGGCAACGTCGTCGCCCATGATAAAGGCGTTGGGGTGGTAGCCCACCCGCTTCAGGTTGTTCACCTCAGGGGTCAGCATACCGAAGATCAGCTCGTTCTCCTTGCCGGCAGCATCGGCGATTT
>ERZ506929.935-NODE-935-length-10654-cov-4.294367_pt1 | contig 10654 bp, 10 predicted proteins | sample MGYA00513173_ERZ506929 | MGnify/ENA metagenome assembly ERZ506929 | reverse complement strand
CAAACCACAATTCATTTGTCAACATCTTTTTTGACAAAAAATTACATTTCTTTTTGTCGAAAATCACCATTCTATCTTCATCTTACAAGTGACATCGCCATTCTGCGGTAAGTATGCCTTTTTCCACGGATTGCAACGCTGTATGCCGTAATATTTTCCGGCAGTGCCATTCCCATGTACCCACTATCTCCTATATGATGGATGTCTGCACCTGCCATTTTACACATCAATGCGATCTGTCGGATTGTTTCTTCGTCCGCTCCTTCCTGGGAAGTTCCAATTGTAGTCATCGCAAGTACACCTTTTTCATGTGCGGTTTTGATCAATTCAGCTGCATGCTCCATGGTAAATCCCGGAACAGTACCAGGTGCCGGAAGTAAAAGGACATCTGCCCCTGCTTCAATAAATGTCTCAGCATCTTCTTTTGTCAGTATTTTTTCTCCTGCTTCTGAGAGAATGCCGGATGCATGCATTTTTCCTGCTGTCAGGATCACTCTGTCGCCGACTGCCTCGTTTAAATCAGCTAATGCCTTTGTAATTGCCTTGTTATCAACGCCAACACCCGGATTTCCGGTAAGAACGATCATGTCAACGCCCATGTCCGCTGCTTTTTTTGCATTTTCCACGGTTGCGCGCCGTCCTTCTGTAAGACTCCACACCGATTTTTCTCCATCATTGCGGACTGCTGCCGGCTCTAAATTAATTGCAACCATCCTTCCGGTCAGACGTTTGACCTCATGTATAGTATCTTCCGGGGCAACTTCCGGTAATCCATTGATCACAGGATGATCCACGTCAAAAATATTCAGCATGATAATATCCGCACCAAGAGAAGTTACAAATTCTGCATTTGTAATATTTACGAGCATTGGTGTCACTGTACCGATCGTCTCTGCTGCAAGCACTCTTCCTTCGCTGTCCGCAATGGACTGTAATAATTCTTTTTTATGATAGGCAGCCAGTTCTCTGGCTGAACAGTCAATATATCTTTTTCCCATTCCTTTTTCCTCTTTTCTGCCTGATGCAAAATGTCTCTGCTTTAAAATTTTCACTGTGCCTTCTGTGCAAACTCTGTGAAATATCTTTTATTTCTCTCATATTTCACATTCTCTGCATTTTCTAACACTTTATTGCGATACTCTTCTATTTTCTGCGATGTTATAAAGGAAATCTCCTGCGGCTGATCATACTTTCCCATATAAGAAAAAGATATATTTTCCTGCTCTTCCATGGATTTATAATTCATATATATGGTATAATCCTCATAACCGTTTACCATCTCCCAATAAATCCCGTAATCTTCTCCCTGCAGATGATACAGATTTAAATAGTCATGCAGACTGTCAAACTCCCTGTCAATATACTTTTCCTCACACCTTGATTTATAATATTCCTTTCCCGAATATTTCACATGATCACTGATGTTTTCCGGTAATGCCACTGCAATTACAATAAAATCAAATATCACGATCACTGACACTATGCATTTTATAACAAAAGGAAACATTTTTACGCTGTAATCTCCAGTTTCATCGCGGAAAGAAAAGGTGATATTAATTTTCTTCATACTCCCACCCCTTTCTCTCAAAAATTATTTTTACAAAAGTTTCCTCCTCATCATAATAGTGATCGCACTCTACAAAGTCCTGCACCTCTTTTTCTGTCATTTCAAAAGCTCCCATTAATGTTGCAATCGTATTCTGCTGGATTTCACTGAAATATTTCTGGTTTTCCTGAAATTCAATTTCACTGATACGATAATCATCCTGAAGCAAAATTTCATGCGCATAGTAAAGGATATCTTCCACTTCATATGCCCCTGGCGTTTTGTCACTTTCCCAGTCAGACTTCTCCCTTAAATCCATCACATCTTCTATAAAATGGCTGTATCTATCATAGATATCTACACGTTCTGTATACTTTTCATACCCATCCTCTGCATAAACTTCATACTCATGCAGATACGCATCCAACGCTGCATTATCTCCCGTCTTGAAAATTTCTTCTGCTGCTTCTACCGATGCTGATCTTTTCTGATGTTCTGTATGCTTTTCATCCACATAGCCTAAAATGAAAAAGACAAGAAATAAAACAACAAGAAGTACAACTGCCAGCAAAAGAATGATATTCATAATTTTATTAGCAACATAAAGCGGCATGGAATGTAACACTTTTGCTTTGGTAAGAAGTGTTTCTTTTCTTGTTTCGTCTTCCTCCTTTTCCCATTCCATACCAAGTTTATTTGGCTCTCCACAATAAGGACATTTTGTCTCTCTGGCTGGATAATCATATCCACACTTTGAACATTTCATATACTTTACTCCATTTTGTCTTTTAATCGGCTGATTGCAAGTTTCTGTAACGCTTCTGCAATCTGATCTTTATCATCGTAAGTCAACCCACCAGCTTCATCTATGCAGGACTTTATCTCATCCTCGGATATCGCATAGTGTTCCTTCATATAATCATAACAATATTCTTTGTAATATGCCACAGCATCCTCTTCCTCATACTTGTAATATGCGTCCGCTGCCTCCTGACATTCATTTAATATACTAACGATGTAACTGATGTTGCTCAATGCATCTGCCTTATCATTCTCTACGATCCATTGCAGATAAGAATCATCCTCGTCATTCAGATAATTCAAATAACGCTGCATTCCCGCAATCTCTGTATATTTATCAAAATAAGACTGATAGGTATATTCCACTGTTTTCAGATATTCACAGATTCCCTCATAATCTCCGCTCTGATACAGGCTTTCTAATTTTTCCAGATTCTTCTGTTCTACCCGATAAGATACTTTATGGGAAATACTGGAAACAATAAATACAATGATACAGATCACTGCAACCATTATCACTGCTGCTATCCCAAGCTTTGCTGTCCACGACATTCCTTTGCCAGCCACTTTTTCCGGCATTTCCTTCCACCGTTTTTTTTCACGTTCCAGCTCATTCATCATGTCCTCATGCACCTGGACAGATTTGCCAAAGTTATCCCCACCACAATAAGGGCAGCGGTCCTGCTCATCATCATATTCCGCCCCACAGTTTTTACAGATTATCATTGGTTCGTTTTCCCCCTATTTATAACAATGCTTTCTTACAAAATAGTAACATACCACCTGCATTACGATTGTTGCAATCCACGATGCCGGATAGGAAATAAACAGAAAATACAGTGATCTGTGCTGTGGAAAAAATGCAAAAATCCACAGAACACGCATTCCGACAGTTCCGATAATAGACAATACCATTGGCACTGCGGAATATCCCATTCCACGCAGTGCACCCGGAAAAAGATCCATAATACCGCACAGAAAATATGGAACTGTCGTGATGGATAAAATCTCAACACCACATTGGATCACGTCTGCTTCCTCTGTATAAATCTGTAATATTTCCGCTCCGAAAAAATACGCCCCGCATCCTAAAACAAGTGCTGCTCCCACCGATAAAATCATACAGTCCATCAGTACGCGGTCCATTCGTTTATACTTTCCAACACCAAAATTCTGACTTGTAAAACTCATACATGCCTGTGTCACAGAATTGATGGAAACATACAAAAATCCCAGAATATTGTTTGCTGCCGTGTAACCTGCCATCGCGGTTGAACCGAAAGAATTAACTGACGATTGTAGTAATGCATTAGAAAAATTGATGACGGTACTCTGTATGCCTGCCGGAATTCCCACCTGAAAAATCTGTTTCAGGTAATAGCCTTTCATAGAAAGTTTTGAAAAAGAAAGTTTATAACTTCCCTCTGTTCTGCAAAGACAGGTCAAAACCAGCACACAGGAAACCATCTGGGAAAACACGGTGGCGATTCCAACTCCCGCAACTCCAAGTCCAAATACAATCACTAATACCATATTTAAGCCTGCGTTGATCACTCCTGCGATGATCAGAAAATACAATGGTCTTTTTGTGTCACCCACTGCACGGAGAATCGCCGCACCATAATTATACAGCATAAAAAACGGCATTCCCATAAAGTAAATCCGCATATAAAGCGTCGACAGTCCGATCACATCTTCCGGTGTTCCCATTAATTCCAATGCCCCTTTGGAAAAAACAAGCCCAACAAACGCCATGAGAATTCCGCTGATTAGCGCAAGCGTGATGGAGGTATGTACGGTCTCTGACATTTCCTCCTTGCGTCCGGCAGCAAAAAATCTTGCTGCAAGCACGTTTGCCCCAAGTGAGATTCCAATAAAAAGATTGGTAAAAACATTGATCAGTGCCGTTGTGGAACCGACTGCTGCAAGCGCTTCACTTCCACTGAATCTTCCCACAACAATAATGTCCACTGCATTGAACATTAACTGTAAAATGCCAGACAGCATCAATGGCAGTGCAAACGAAACCAGTTTATCCATTATGGAACCGTTGCACATATCAATTTCGTATTTATTACTTTTCAAAAAAATTGCTCCTCTCTACTTTTTATCTTCCTGTAACTTAAGACCCGGAAGGAATTTGAATGATTAATTTCTGTCCATCTTTTTCCATCATTGTCAATACTGGAATATGTTTTTTCCGCAGCTGATGTACGATTGGATATGTCTCAAACACATTTCCTTCCACATATACTGCCTCCGGCTTCTGTTTTAAAATCCGTTTCAGATTCTCTTTGACTTCGTTTTTCCACTGCTGCTTGTCCATCGCTGCTTCACCGTAAATTCCATCCACTGTAAGCTCTGGGAGCTGCATAAAATCCATATGTATCACCGTTGCCTCCTGCATTCCCGGAAGCTGCTTTAACAGCGGATCTATACAGGAATCCCCGCCGAGATTTACGATTGTCGGATTTTCATGATATAACTCCATGCTGATACGGCAGGCTTTCACCGCGTCCTCTAACATTCCCACCGTCATAAGAAATCCTCCCTTATGACAAAATCCTGCACTCTGTAATCCGGTAACCTGTTCCAATTCTTCATTTTCAAGACCAAGCCACTCTGCCGGAAAACTGCATTTGTAATTCATGGAATATTCCTTCTTCTGTGGTTGTATACAGTATCCACCACGATTGGATGGGAATATGACAAATGCAATCTCCGTCTCCGACAACCGCTTCTGACACGGCACAAACTCCGGTAAAATCAGAATCTTTGCATCTTCGCTGTCACTTTTACCAGATGTAACCGCCTGCCGGTGTTCTTCTAAAATCTCCTCCACGCGCCTGTCTGCCCGCTCATTTCCGCGATAACGCTCAAATTTGTTTTCAAGGATCATGCCTGCAACGCTTACTGCCTGAAAAAATGCCTCATCATTTCCACCCTGTGCATCCCAGGTCGGATTGAAATTGCCAATCAGGTTTGCAAGCTCATTTTTCTCCCCCGTGTTATCATTATGATCCAGCGGCTGCACAAAAGCCTCGTCAAACTCCTCTGCCAGCTCTTCCCCAAGGATCTCTGCACCGACTGCCTCCCACAACAATCCAAACGCAGCGTATGGCACACCGTTTTCCCGGACTCTGCTGTCCCTCTGATGATGGTCATACGCATCTCTTCCAATATCAAACACAATTCCATCGAAATCATCCGGCACACGATTTCCACGTAAAATCGTAATTTCCGGATTTATATAAAATAAAAGTGCTGCCGAAAACACATCATCCGCATGAAATTTTCCTCCATGCGTAAATGCCCTGGCATCTTTTTTCTTAATCTGCTCCATTAATTCGTTCATTGCAAAATTCTTCTTTCTTTTCTGTGATTATTCTGAAATTTCCTCGATCAAAACTTTTCTGTTTATTACGCCTTTTTTCAATTGCATGACATACACATGAAAATCCAGCGTATCCTTTGCGGTCGTAAACGGCTCTTCGTGCAGTACCTCCGCATGGATTCCCGCACACTCCAATTCTTCTTTCCGTTTTTCTGCCCGCCCTAAAAGTTTCCCGATATTTTCATCCTCTTTTTCGCCAAAAGATCGATTAGGATAAACGGATGTCGCTTTTTTTAACCTCTCTGTGATCAGATCCACTACTTTTGCATGCGCATTCCGATGTAATAAAACTGCAAGACACCTTGCAACAACAGGATATGGATACCTTTCATAAAAATGTATCCATTTTTCAATTTTTCTGTCACCCACCTGCTCTGCCATCTCTTTCATCAAGGAAAATGCACCATCCGACGGTATCCATGGATTGTCTCGCGGCACAATGTACTGCTTTGAAACCGCCGGATAACAGGTATAATTCAGAGGTGGAAAATAGGCTAACTGCACGAGTTTTCGTTCTTCCTCATTGCAGACAGCCTCACCAAGATACTCATATTTATCCCATAATACCGCAATACGAAATTCCAGTTGCCGCAGATTTTCATAACCTTTTCTCCAAAAATGCGCAATATCACCATAATTATACAGATTTGTTTCCAGCTCCAGCGTTTTAAAAAGGATAGTGACAACACAATCCTCCTCTTCCTGTCGGACAACAAGTGCGTAATCATCCCCATCGCGATAAAAAGAGGCCTCAATAGCCCCTTCATAATCTTCTTTGTATGTACCTGTCATTCTTGCTTCCTTAAAAACAAGAAAGCTTTCTATCGTGTCATTCATCTGATATACCAGACGAATATCTGTTTTATCCGTGTTCTTTTCTTTTGCTCCTGTCTGATCCGGCAGCAAAAGTTCAAATTCATTCTGGCTTAACAGCCTTTTTAACATCTCAAATGTATCCAATGAGAGTCTCCTTTTTCCTGTTACAATACTTTTTATTCATTATATAAAAATCCCTCCGGCTTGTCTATATGCGCAGCTTTCTTTTTATTGCCCTGCGCTTTTCGTCATGCCGTGAGGGATGAGTCGTAGCTGTCGTCCGCGATCTGGATGACAAATTCTTTTGTATAGCCTGCAATCTGCGGAATTTTTTTCTCGTCCAGCTGTTGTATAAAATCCATTTGAAATCCATGCATTTCAATGATTTTTTTTGCAATCGAAAGTCCTAGTCCGCTTCCACTTCCACTTTTTCTGGATACATCTCCTTTTGTAAATGGTTCAAATAAATGTTCCGCAAGCTCGCCCGGAATTCTCCTGCCACTATCTGCTACAAGAATATAAATGTATCCATTTTTCCGGTACATGCCAATCTTTATATGCGTACCACTCTCATTGTGCTTCATTGCATTATTCAAAAGATTCGTGATCACTCTGGAAAACTGGATTGAATCAACGGATACCGAAACCACTTCTTCTGGAATATCAATCTCGAATTCCATCCCTGCATCTTCAAAGTCTGCATAAATGAGTGCAGCATTTTCACGTAACAGTTCACTCAGATCTGTTTCTTTTCTGTCCAGTGAAAAACCTTCACTGTCTAATTTTACATACTCAAATAATAAATGGATCAGATCGTTCATCCTTGCCGACTTATTCTGTATTGCCTGCAAATACTCCAACTGTTTCTCCGGCTCCACCACCATTCCGTCTGCCAGTGCTTTTGCATAACCGTTTACCGTTGTCATCGGCGTTCTGAGATCATGTGCAATGTCTGATAGCATCAGATTTCTTTTACGGTCAAACTCTTTCTGTTCCTCCTCCCTCTCTCTCTGGATCTGACGAAACTCTTTAATCGTTATTTTTGCAAAACAAACTGCCCCTAACACATACGGGGTTAAAATTACCAACACTACTACAAAAGCAACCAGAAAAAGCAGAATTGCCTGCCCTCTGTTTAATTCATAAAAAGAAAAATTAGTTTTTCCAGCGGAAACGGTATGCATGAAATTTTTTTGCATTTGTTCCAAAGCCGCCTGTACCATCTCATGAAGCGGTGATGGAAACATTGCATTCAATGCTCCTAAGATCAGTAACATTAAAACTGCAGACAGGAAGAAGATCACGCCGGAGCCGAGCAAAAGCGGATTTTCTTCCACGCCCGGAAAAAAATATAGCAGTACGTTAGGCAGCACAAATCTGTTGACCAGAAAAGTCAACAGATATTCCACAACTCCAACAACTGCTAGTATTTCAATAAATTTTTTGATCAAAAACCACTGTAAATCATTCTGTTTCTTCATTTACTTCTCCAAGCGATATCCCAGACCACGGATTGTCTGTATATAAGCGGATGGATCATCATCCAGCTTTGCCCGCAGCTTACTGATGCAGACCATGATATTATTGTCTGCCACGATATACTCTTCGCCCCATCCATGCTCATAAATCTGCTGTTTTGTAAAGACTTTGCCCGGATGCTTCATTAACAGTTCCATGATGCGATATTCCACAGAGGTCAGCTGTATGATTTTGTCTCCTTTTTTCAGAGTACACGCGTCCTGATTCAATACCAGATCCCGAACAGCTAAATTTCCCTCCTGAACCACTTTTGTTCCAAGAGAATAAAAACGCCTAATGTTAGAATTCACTCTGGCAACTGCCTCTAAAGGATTGAACGGTTTTGCCAGATAATCGTCTGCTCCCAGATTTAATCCCAGGATTTTTTCCGAATCTGCGTCCTTCGCTGACAAAATGATCACTGGAATATTACTCTCTTTGCGAATCTGCTGCAATACATGATAGCCGTCTATCTTCGGCATCATAATATCCAAAATACATAATGCCGGCTGCTCTGCCCGCAATAAATCGAGCGCCCGCTGTCCGTCCTCCGCTTCTATTACATGATAGTTTTCATTTTCCAGATAAAGCCGGAGAAGATTTCTGATCTCCGGCTCATCATCTGCGATCAAGATTTTGTAATCCATCCGTAGTTGTTCTCCTAATAATCCGTTCTGTCCTCAAACGGCTGATCGATATTCTGATTTTCAAATCTATTCGGCATCTCTGTTGTCTGCTGATTCATTGCAGTATTCTGCTGGTAAGGTGCCGGATTCTGAATCTGCTGATACGGAGTTCTGTATCTTAAAGCTTCATATAATGCGGCATGTGTTCCATCTTTGTATGGCTGCACATAAAAGATTCCCAGGATTCCCATTGTCATTCCAGATAAAATATCCCATCCAATGAATGATAAATCCAAAACAAATGCATTCCATTTCTGTCCCTGCATCATTCTCTTACTCTCTGCAAATGCCTCCTCTTTTGTCATCTGTGGATTGTCTGCCAGCAAATATGGGATCATCTGGTATTCATATGACTTTACAATGCCAGGAATAATAAAAAGCATTGACCACAAAACAGTATACAGATCCCGGAAAAACATTGTCTTTGCAATATTTTTATAATTGTTATCAAATGCGTATCCGGCATTTCCCACTAAAGCTGCCTCATTGAGGTTTCTTAAATAGAAACGTTTACATCCCACTTCCAATGGATTAAAAATAAATGCATCCAAAAGAATTGTAACAGTCATAATGATCACAAATACAATCATGAAGATCACAACAAAAATGACTCCTGCAAAAAGAAGTGCTGTATGATCTGTATTGTCATAGACATCATTCATCCCATACCAGATGTCATCTGCGTCATCATAAAAATCATCATAGGAGTCCGAGGTAATATCACTTCCGTCACTTCCTAAAGCTGATGACATAGCCGAACCTGCACTTCCTGCGCCACTGCCGCCTCCTATCAAAAGCGCCAGCAGTAAACTGATCAGCACACTTCTCCAATAGTTTCTTTTAAATGCAAACTTTGCTCTGTCTTTTAATTCCGCTCTCGTCCACATATTTTTTCCTCCTCTTATCTTTGATGATGCCATCTTAACACGTAAATCTTACTTTCCAACTCGAATAACCTTAAGGTTACCTTAATTCATTGTTTCCAGTAATTTATCTTTTTTATTATACCATCTTATGGAATTTTCCGCATTAAAAAGGATTCATAAAATCTGCATATATAAAAATAGCCCTAAACCCTTGATTTTTCAAGAATTTAAGACTATTTAGCATACGTGCGCGAGAAGATTCGAACTATTTACGTAATTTAAAACCCAGTAAAATCAAGGGTCTGCGTCTTTCAATTTCCAAAGTAAACAAAATGTTCACAACACGTTATCATCCTATGCGATGTCTGCAATCTTTTCTGATAATACTCTTAAATCAAAAATTATACAAGTATAAATTAATATCACTCATCTTTCTTTCCACAAAAGCAAAGGCAGCAAATCATTTCTGATCTACTGCCTAATTCTTTTCGTATTCACTTGTCGCCTATGCCATTGCAGGCTCTTTCTTCTTAATAACTGCTTCCACAGCAGCCACGCTTGTTTCTGCAATATCTGCGATCTGATCTAATGTATAACCTTTCTTATACATATTCAGAATAAATTTTTCGCTTGTTTTCTCTGTAGCTTTTTCTTCAATGCCTGTACTCAGATTACACATAATTCTCACATCCTCTCTTAATTCATTGCTGATTGGGATATTATACTCATGTTCTATAATATCAAGTTTTTCCTGCTCCCTCAATTCGGTTGAAAGAAGTGCCCCAATCAGACGATGCATCTCATAGTTTTCGTCATGTTCTGGAATATCATTCGTAATCCCAACTAACACGATATTCAACAGATCCATATTGCCCTTCCAGTCATATGGACTCAGCATCTCATCCTTCGCAAGATGTATATGGCTTAAACTATTATAATCCATATTCATACAAATCCAAATGCTGAATACCTGTTTTATGTCATCATAATTCGTGTTTACAAAATCTCTCTCTTTTTGTGATGATAC
>ERZ506929.926-NODE-926-length-10724-cov-4.045459_pt1 | contig 10724 bp, 10 predicted proteins | sample MGYA00513173_ERZ506929 | MGnify/ENA metagenome assembly ERZ506929 | reverse complement strand
CCAAGACCACCGACCATACCCGCGAGTATGTGCCGTATCTGGTCTGCGGCAAGGGCGTGAAGCCCGGTGTGGACCTGGGCACCCGGCTCTGCTTTGGCACCATTGCACAGACCGTGTGTGAATATCTGGGCGTGGATGCTTCCAGTCTGGACGGCCACAGCGTGCTGCAGGAGATCCTGAAGTAATATTGGCCCTCTCAGTCATGCGACAGCGCGACTGAGAGGGCTATTTTTTGTGTAAAGTCTTGAACAATATAGTCAGTTGTGGTAGACTAGCACATGCACGCCCGGTGCGTACAAAGTTTACGCCGGGCGCAGGAATTGATATGGTTTCAGAATAGAAGGAGACTATCACATGAGAATCAATCGTACTCTGGGTCTGGCATTGACCGCTGCTGTGCTGGCTGTTGCCATGACTGGCTGCTCCAATAGTGCATCTTCCACCGCATCCTCCGCTGCTTCCAGCGAGGCTGCTTCCTCTGTGGCCGCTTCCAGCGAAGCTGCCGAGAGCGAGGCCGCTGCCGCCAGCGTTGTCAGCACCGAGGATCTGGACGTGAACGGCACCACCTACTCCGCTGACTGCTACGGCGAGTTCACCCTGTCCAACGGCGACACCATGAAGCTGTGGAAGGTGAAGGACGCTTACGCAGACCTGAGCGCTCTGCCCATGAAGGGTATGGTCGAGGAGTTCCCCATCGAGGCCGAGGCCGAGCAGATCTATGTTGCTGACGTGACCAGCAACGGCGAGACCACCCGCCAGTATCTGCGCACCGACAAGGCTGGCCGCAACGGCACTGTCTCTGTCAAGACCTTTGAGCTGGGCGACGCTGAGTAATCGCGCTTCCCTGTAAAATCAGCAGACAACAAGCCCCGGACCTTTTGCAAGGCCCGGGGCTTGTGCTGTTTTATCCTGTTTTATTCTCCGCTGCTGCTGGAACCGAACAGGGCATCCAGCACGGTGGAAGCGGCCTGATGCAGGGAGTTGGCAGCAGATTCCACCTGCTCCTGCGTGGGCAAGGAGATAGAAGGTGTTTCTGCTCCGCCGGTGGATTCACTGCTGGCTTCACTCTCGGCAGGTGCTTCGGTGGAAGCCTCGCTCTCGGCAGGCGCTTCGGGGGTGGGTTCTGCGGGCTGCTCATCGGCGGGCTGTTCCGCAGGTATGCTCTCGGCAGGTTCCTCCACAATGACGCTGTCGGGCGATTCCTCCACAGAGGTGCCCGCGTTGGGGTCAGCCGTGGGGGTGAATACCTCGGTCTTTTCGGGGGTCTGCTGGGTATCGCTCACGGTGCCCTCGCCGCCGAGAATGGATGCAATCAGCTCCTTGACCTGGTTGACGGAGTTCTCATCCGGCTTCATCACATAGAGGCTCTGACCCTTTGCGGAGTAGCACTGGGAGCTCTTGCCGCTGGTGCCGGTCACGGCATAGCTCTGGATGTCCCAGTCAGACAGGCTTGCCAGCTGCATCCGCACCAGTGCGGAGATCTGCTCCTGAGAAAGGCTGGTCACAAAGCAGTCGGACACAGCATCCATCAGCTTGGAGAAGCTCATCAGCACGGTGGGAGATTTGATCTTGTTCATCATGGCATCGATGACTTTCATCTGGTTGATGCCGCGCTGGATATCACCGGAGGCAAAGGCGTGGCGCTCACGGGCAAAGGCCAGAGCGCTCTTGCCATCCAGATGGTTCCAGCCCTCGGCAAAGGTGGTGGGATCATAATAGCCGGGGCTGCCCACCGAGGTGAACGCCTGATCGGAATACACGTCCACACCGCCCAGCGCATCAACAATGTCGATAAACCCTGCAAAATTGATGCGGATATAGTGCTCCACGTTCACACCGTACAGGTTGCCGAGGGTGTCCATGCTGGTCTGCACACCGTAAAGCCCGGCGTGGGTCAGCTTATCCTTGCTGTTTGTTCCGGCAAGGTCCACATAATAATCGCGCGGGGTGTTGATCAGCACCACCTGCTTGGTAACGGGGTTCACTGCGGCAATGATATTCACATCACTGCGCGCTTTTTCCGTCAGATCGCCGCGGGTGTCCACGCCGCTCAAGTACAGCACAAAAGGCTCTTTGGTGATCTTATTAGCCTCGGCGTTGCTCAAAAAGCCGTTGGTCATATTGCCCAGCGCGTCGAGGCCCTGCTGCGCCCACACGCAGCCCACCGCCATGGCGGCGCACAGCACCACCGAGAACGCCCGGGACACTGTGCCTGCAGTTTTGTACTCCTGACAGCGCTTGACCAGCAGCCACAGCAGCACCAGCAGCGCCGCCAGCACCACCAGATACAGCACCGGCAGCATCTGGGTGCGCCAGAGCTGCACCAGCACCAGAACGCTTAAAATTGCCTGTACGGTCAGCAAGATCTTCCCTCGTTTCGGGGGCAGGTACGCCCCATTCTCCCCGCCAGCAGTGCTGCGGGGGGTGTGTTGCTGCGGGCGGCGGGGCGGCGGCGCAGCCTGCTCCGGCGGAAGCTCCGAGAAAAACGCGGCGCTGTCCACCACCACAGTGGCGTCCTGCTGCTCAGCCTTGTGCAAAAGACGGCGCAGGGAACGACCGTCCTCCTTGCGGGAATGCTCGTTTTCGTCCAACATGAGAATACTCCTTTTTTCAGCCCACTGGAACGATGGTCAGCACGGCGCGGGCGGGCAGGCAGGTGGCGGTCTGATCCTCCGCCGACAGCCAGCCAAAGCCCTCGCAGATGTGATCCGGGCAGGGCGATTCAATAAACCGCGCCCTGCCGTCCTTTACCTCTATATGCACCGTATAATAACCGGTGTCCACACTGTAAGTTTCGTCCTTTTCCAGCGGAATGTCCATCACGGCGTTCGCGTCGCCGTAAATCAGCTGGGCAGTCAGTTTTCCGCCGGTGGCGTTGTGGCTGCGCACGGCCAGCAGCACCGCTGCGATGGCCAGCACCACCACTGCAAACAGGATATTGGTGCAAAGCTTTTTGTTCTTCATGGCTTACTGCTCCCCGGGCTTGAGCTGCTCCAGCTCAGCCAGCCAGAGGGTGGCGCAGGCATCGCTGGGCATGCGCCAGTCGCCCCGGGGCGAAAGGGTCACGCTGCCCACCTTGGGGCCGTCCGGCAGGCAGCTGCGTTTGAACTGCTGGGCAAAAAAGCGCCAGTAAAAGTTGCGCAGCCACTTGTACAGCACGGCGTCCGTATACTCTGCCCTGCCCGCAAAGGCAGCCTTTGCCAGCCGGTAGATCTTTGCCGGGCCAAAACCGCAGCGCAGCACATAATACAGGTAAAAATCGTGCAGCTCGTAGGGGCCGACTAAATCCTCGGTGATCTGTGCAATTTCGCCGTCCTTGGCGGGCAGCAGCTCCGGCGAGACCGGGGTAGCCAGAATATCCAGCAGTACATCGTGCAAAGCGGCGGTGGCGGCGGCTTCGGCTTCGTACTGCACCAGATAGCGCACCAGCGTTTTGGGCACACCGGCATTCACGCCGTACATGCTCATGTGGTCACCGTTGTAGGTCGCCCAGCCCAGCGCCAGCTCCGAAAGGTCGCCCGTGCCCACCACAAGGCCGCCGGTGCGGTTGGCAAGGTCCATCAGCTCCAGCGTGCGCACACGCGCCTGCCCGTTTTCAAAGGTAACGTCCAGCACGGTCTCGTCCTGCCCGATATCCGCAAAGTGGCTGCGCACGGTGTCGGCAATGCGAATTTCCTGAAAGCTTACGCCCAGCTCCTCGCACAAAATCTCGGCGTTGCTGCGGGTGCGCTTGGTAGTGCCAAAGCAGGGCATGGTCACCGCCAGCACATCGGCGGCGGGGCGGTGCAGCTGCTTCATGGCGCGCACTGCCACCAGCAGGGCAAGGCAGCTGTCCAAGCCGCCGGAAATACCAATGACCGCTGTTTTTGCGTGGGCGTGCTCCAACCGCTTGGCAAGGCCATCGGCCTGCATCTTCAAAATCAGCTCGCAGCGGGCGGCGCGGCGCTGCGGGTCACCGGGCACAAAGGGTGCGGGGTCGATGCGGCGGGTGAGCACCGTTTCCTCCGGTGTAAGGTCAAATTCCACCGTGATGTAGCCCTCGGCAGTGTGCTCAAAGCTGGTGTTGCGGGCACGCTCGGCCTCCATGCGCTGGCAGTCCAGCTCGGTCTCGGCGTGGTCGCCCGCAAAGGGCGCAGTCTCCGCCAGAATGCTGCCGTCCTCGGCGATGAGGTCATGCCCGGCAAACACCATGTCGGTGGTGCTTTCGCCGTGCCCTGCCGAGGCGTACAGGTAGCCGCACAGCAGCCGGGCAGACTGGTTTGCCACCAGTGCGCGGCGGTACTCCGCCTTGCCCACGGTCTCATCGCTGGCAGAAAGGTTTGCAATGACGGTCGCACCCGCCAGCGCGTGGAAGGTGGAGGGCGGCAGGGCGCTCCACAAATCCTCGCACAGCTCCACACCCAGCACAAAGCTGGGCATCTGGCGGCAGCGGAACAGCAGCGACGTGCCAAAGGGCACCTGCTGCCCGCAGACGGTCACCGTCTGCACCTCGGTGCTGCCGGGGGTGAACTGCCGCTTTTCGTAAAACTCGCCGTAGTTGGGCAGGTAGGTCTTGGGCACAATGCCCAGCAGCTGCCCCCGGCACAGCACGGCAGCGCAGTTGTACAGCTTGCCGTGCACCAGCAGCGGCAAGCCCACCAGCACTACGGTGTCCAGTGCGCGGGTCTGCGCAAGCAGCCACTCCAGTGCATCCAGTGCGCCCTGCTGCAAGGTGCGCTGCAAAAACAGGTCGCCGCAGGTGTAGCCGGTAAGGCAAAACTCCGGGAATACCGCCAGCTTTACCCCCCGCTGCGCGGCAGTTTGCAGCTGTGTCAGAATCTGCTGCGCATTATAGGTGCAGTCTGCCACCCGCAAGGCGGGCGAAAAAGCAGCTGCCTTTAAAAAACCATCTTTCATAAGAGGATTTCACATCCTGTCTGTTTCAATGTTGCCATGGTGACCCATGTTGACCATAGTATACCACAAACAGCACAAAACGGAAAGTAACAGACTGGTAAAAGAAGTGTGAACGTGGGAAAACCCTCTCAGTCTTGTTTTTTCCGGTTAGCGACTCCCCGGAGCGTACCCCTTCCGTCTGCTCACTTCGTTCGCAGCCACCTTCCCCAAGGGGACGGCTTTGGGCGGTGATGGCAAACTTTCCGGCATTGCCAAAAGGCGCCCCCTTGGGGGAGCTGGCGAGCGCAGCGAGACGGAAGGGGTAAAAAAACACCCCCGCAGGCATAAGCCCACGGGGGTGTTATTATGCTAGTATGTTCCCTGCACCCCTAAGGGTACAGTCACGCAAGCATGAGCTAATCAGCTAAACTGATTAGGCAACCTTCCAAACGTTCTCGCTGACAACGTTCTTAGCGGTGCCGAAGCCCAGGTTGTAGATAGCAGCCAGGTTGCCAGCGATGTTCAGACCAACGTTCAGAACACCTGCCATGCCGCTCAGGATCTTGGACTTGGTGTCGGTGCCATCGAAGTTGGCATTCCAGATGCCGCTGATGTCAGAACCGAAGTTGGACAGAACGCCGCCGGGAACGTAGGTGCCGCTGAAGATAACACCCAGAGTGTTGTTGACGAAGTTGCCCAGGTAGCTGTTACCAATAATGGTCACCAGGTTCTGGCTGAACTTGCTCCACTCCTTCTTGGTCATGACAGGAGCCAGGTAGTCAGCAACGCTACCACCCATAACGTAGGTCATCTCGTTCTCAGACACAGCAGAGAAATTTGCAGGCATCATCATAATGAATTACTCCCTTCAAAAATAGAAAAAATATTTTCGAACCGGTGTTTCCGGTTCAATCCTTGCTAGGATGGCAATAATATACCACACTTTCCAGAAATGTTCAAGTACTTTTTTGAAAAAAGTGTAAAAACTGTGAAACATCGTCCCGGCTTTTGTAGCAAAACTGCACTGTTCATGCGGGTTTTTCTGGTGTGACAAGTTTTTTCGCAAATTTGTGAAAAATAGAATTACCAGAACCATAAGGCGGTGCTGCACAATGAAAACAGTTGTTTTTGTGGACGAATTGCTGCTGGTAAACTTTGCTGCAGCCGCCGCGCTGCTGCTGGGCGCGGGGCTTTTGTGCGGGCGCTGCTGCACCGGGCTGCGGCTGTGCGTGGGCAGCGCGGCGGCTGCGGCAAGCACCCTTGCCCTGCTGGCGCCGCCGTGGCCCGCCCCGCTGGCGATACTATATAAAATAGCCAGCTGCTGCGGGGTGGTGGCGGTGTGCTACGGCGCGCCCGGCGCGCGCAGCTTTGCCCGGCTGTGCGGGTGGTACGCGGCGCTGAACGGCCTGCTGTGCGGCGCGGTGGTGCTGCCCGGGGTACAGGCCAATAACCTGAGCGTGCTGCTGCCGGTGCGCCCGGGGCGGCTTTTGCTGTGCTGCGCCGGGGTGTATGCGCTGCTGCGCGGGCTGCTGGCGGTGTTTGGCCGCCCGCAGCGGGGCTGCTTTGCCGCCGTGCTTCACCTTGCGGGAGCGGCTGTGCCCGTGCAGGCCTACCATGACACCGGCTTTACCCTGCAAGACCCTCTTGCCGGGCGGCGGGTGGTGCTGGTGCAGTATCCGCCGGTGCGCAGCCGGCTGCCCGCGCCGCTGCGGGAAACCTTAGACAGCTGGTTTGCCGCCGGTGCTGCCCCGCCCCCGGGGCTGGGGGTGCAGTTTGTGCCCTGCGCCGCCGTTACCGGCCACTGCCTGCTGCCGGCCGTACCCGCTGTGCTATGCTGCGGGCAGCGCCGTGTGCCCGGCCTGCTGGCGGCCTTTTGCGCGCCGGATGCCCCCACCGGCGCGTGGACGCTGCTGTTGGGGGATGACGTAGCGGAGGAGGCGGGGGTGTAGGAGTTTTCCGCCCTCTCAGGCGCTCCCGCGCCAGCTCTCCCGGAGGGAGAGCCAAGTTTTAAAGTCCGTTACTAAAGCTTTAGGAGCAATGAAAAAGTTTCCGGCAGTGCTCTTGGCTCTCCCCTTGAGGAAAGACTTCCCCCGCTCCGGGGGAAGATGTCGCGCAGCGACAAAAGGGGGAATCTGGCAAGCCCGACAGGGCTTGACTGAGAGGGCGCACGCCGTTAACCCCATTGCTAAAGCATCAGGTATAAAGAGCAAGTTTCCGGCAGCGCCAGAGGCTCCCTCCCCAAAGGAGCTGGCAAAGCCCCTAGGCTTTGCCTGAGGGAATTTCCTCTATTATACATATAATTAACAGTGCACAGGAGGGATATCCATGTTGCAGTTTTTACGGCAAGTCTGGCGGCGGCTGTGGGGGCATTTGCGCTACTGCGGCGCGGTGCATTATCTGGCGGGCGGGCCAAGCCTGCCCCCGCCCCTTACCCCCGAGCAGGAAAAAGCCCTGCTTGACCGCATGACTGCCGGGGACGCTGCCGCCCGCGAGGAACTGATCACCCACAACCTGCGGCTGGTGGTGTATCTGGCAAAAAAGTACGAGAACAGCGGCGTGCCCGCCGAGGACTTGGTAAGCATCGGTACCATTGGGCTGATCAAGGCGGTAAACACCTTTACCCCTGCCCGCAGCATCAAGCTGGCCACCTACGCCAGCCGCTGCATCGGCAACGAGATCCTGATGTACCTGCGCAAAAGCTCCAACCGCCGACAGGAGGCCAGCATCGACGAGCCTTTGAACGTGGACGGCGACGGCAACGAGCTGCTGCTCTCGGACATTCTTGGCAGCGACGCCAACGCGGTAAGCCAGCAGCTGGAGCAGGACGCCGAGCGCGCGGTGCTGCGCAGCGCCGTAGCGGCACTCTCGGCACGGGAGCGGCAGATCATGGAACTGCGTTTCGGCCTTACCGACGGCGTGGAGCGCACCCAGAAGGAAGCCGCCGATGCCCTTGGCATCAGCCAGAGTTATATTTCCCGGCTGGAAAAGCGCATCATCCATACCCTGAAAGCCCGCCTTGAAAGCGAGTAGCAGCGGGCATAGCGCTTGACATTCTACATTGGAACGTGTATAATGAAAACACAAGAGGCGCTGGCCCTGCAAACGGCTAACTCCTTACCATACTAGATCAAAAGAAAAATGACCGTTCAGGATTGGGGAATCATGAAGGCGGTCATTTTTTCTTTTTATCATCACTGTGCGATACAGTCCATGTGATCTGAAAGGTGATGTAGATTGCTCCGCCAAGCAGCGTGAGCAGCAATACGACCTGTTCAAACGTCATGACGCATCCCCCCTTCCCGCCCTTAAGCGTCCGGGGAGAAACGAGATCTCAAAGAAAAAATTCGCTCTTACCCGGCACTCAGGTACCGGTAAGGAGCTAGCCGCCTGCGTTTGTGGGCACAGCGCCTGATGGACGGCTTGCGCCGCCAGTCACAGCATACCATAAAATTACAGCTTTGTCTACAAAGCGCCCCTCTTTTGCGGAGGGGCGCTCAATTTTTTCCACGCATAGCGCCCGGCGCACAGAGCCATACTTCCGGTAAAGCTAAAAGACCGGGGGCGTTTGGATGTACAACAAGGTGGAGCTATGCGGTGTGAACACAGGGCAGCTGCCTGTACTGACCGAGGCGGAAAAGCGGCAGCTGCTCACCCTTGCCCACGCCGGGGACAAGGCTGCCCGGGCGCGGATGGTGGAGGGCAATTTGCGGCTGGTGCTCAGCGTGGTGCAGCGGTTTGCCCAGCGGGGTGAGAATCTGGACGATCTGTTTCAGGTGGGGTGCATCGGGCTGATCAAGGCCATCGACAACTTTGACCCCGCGCAGCCGGTGCGGTTTTCTACCTACGGCGTGCCCATGATCATCGGGGAGATCCGGCGGTTTCTGCGGGACAACAACGCCCTGCGGGTAAGCCGCACCCTGCGGGACACCGCCTACCGTGCCATGCAGGCGCGGGAAACGCTGGAAAAGCAGCTGGGGCGCGAGCCCACCATGGACGAAATCGCCGCCGCAGCGGGGCTTGCCCGGCGCGAGGTGACCGCCGCGCTGGAGTCGGTGGTAGAACCGCTCAGCCTTGATGAGCCGGTGTACACCGACGGCGGCGATGCGATGTATGTTATTGATCAGGTGCGCGACCCGGACAGCGAGGAGAGCTGGATCAGCGGGTTGCAGTTCCGCGATACGGTAGCCGCCCTTTCCCCCCGGGAAAAGCGCATCATGGAGCTGCGATATCTGCGCGGCAAAACGCAGATGGAGGTAGCGCAGGAGATCGGCATCAGTCAGGCACAGGTAAGCCGACTGGAAAAAGGCGCGCTGCAGCAGTTCCACACCGGGGGATGAAAGCAGCAGCTTTTCTCTGCGCCCCTATGAAAAAGTGGTTCAAAAGCACCCGCAGGTGTTTTTGAACCACGAATTATAATCATGCTTTCCTCTGAATATGGCCAAAGCAGCGCGGCGGCCATTCAAAATCGTCCCAGTCAAAAAAGACCGCTGCGCAAGGCAGTGGTCTTTTTTGGCTTTAGCGGCGGCTGTATCTGCGCCGGGTGGCAGCACCGCCCCGCAGGTGGCGCTCGGCCTTGTTGCGCGCCAGCACGGCACGCACCTGCCCGTACAGCGCAGGGCTGATGCTGCGCAGCCGCACGGCAACATCCTTGTGCACGGTGGACTTGCTGCACCCGAACGCAGCCGCCGCTGCCCGCACCGTGGCGTTGTGGGCGGCAATGTACTCTCCCAGCTGCACGGCACGCTGTTCTGGATCGGCTTTCATATCCCGCCTCCCTGCGTTCCAGCTTTGCAATGGTATAACATACGCGCCGCCGGGGCGGATTATGTCTGCAGGCTTGACTTTTTGTCCCACGGCGCGTATACTGTGGGCGGACATAAAAACAGGGGCGCCATAAGGCTGAGATCCGCATAGCGCGGAGTACCCTTTACCTGATCCGGGCAATGCCGGCGTAGGGAGTTTGCGGAACCGTCCGGTACGTTCAACAAACCTTCATGCGTCTGCTGCCAGCAGGCGCATTTTGTTTTTGTGTACTACTATGAGAGAGGAATTTTTCCATCATGTCTAAAACCTATTCCAAGACCCGCATTCTGGTGGAATGCGCCCTGATGATCGCCATTGGCACGGTGCTTTCCAACATCAAGTTCTTCACCATGCCCAACGGCGGCAGCATTACCCTGCTGAGTATGCTGCCCTTTGTGTTGGTGTCCTTCCGCCACGGCGCAAAGTGGGGTCTGTTCACCGGTTTCGTGAACTCCTGCCTGCAGATGATCATGGGCTTCTACCCTCCTCCCGCCTCCACCTTCCTCTACTTCCTCGGTGAGGTGCTGCTGGACTATGTGCTGGCCTTTATGGCACTGGGTCTGGCCGAGCTGTTCGCCCGCCCCTTCAAGAACCGCACCGTAGGCGTAGCCGTGGGCACCTTTGCCGCCGGTTTCCTGCGCTTTATGTGCAGCTTTTTGTCCGGCGTGCTGGTCTGGGGCAACCTGAATGATGGTCTGGCCGCATGGACTTACAGCCTGACCTACAACGGCAGTTATATGCTGCCCGAAACCTTGCTCACCATGGTGGCCGCTGTGCTGCTGTGCCGCGTGGCCCCGCAGATCTTCGACCGTCAGGCACGCTAAGGTGTAGTTTTTCAAAAAAGAGCACTCCCCCGCTTTCCGATCCCCGCCGGGCACACGCCCTGCGGGGATTTTTTGCTGCAAAATTTTTTCAAAAAACTGTTGACAAGCGCTCCTGTGGCTGGTATAATTACACACGTCGTCAGGCACAAGGCAAGACATCTGGGGGTTTAGCTCAGCTGGGAGAGCGCTTGCATGGCATGCAAGAGGTCACCGGTTCGATCC
>ERZ506929.921-NODE-921-length-10780-cov-5.668345_pt1 | contig 10780 bp, 9 predicted proteins | sample MGYA00513173_ERZ506929 | MGnify/ENA metagenome assembly ERZ506929 | reverse complement strand
GAATATGTAAAAATATGTTATATTCAATTGTTGGGATAGATTACCACAAAAATCGAGCCGTGTCAACAAAAAGTTTTGAGAACACGTCACTTTCGGCAGTGTGCAAGAAAAAACGAGGGAAACTTTGGCAAAAAGAGAGAGGGCTGGACGGTGCCAGCCCTCTTGACAAGCAGATTTATATAGTTTGAAGGCGATTTTTCAATGCTATGATATTTTGATGGATCTGCATGATCACATCCTTAAACGCAGCATCATCTTTTCCAGTCGGGTCTTCCAATCCCCAGTTATCATCAAATGGTCTACCAATAAAAGGACATCCCACATTGCAGCCCATGGAGATGGCGATATCCGGTTCTGGAATATCCGAAACCAGCTTAGAATACTGCGTCTGCTCCATGTCGATGCCATAAAGCTTCTTCATCAACCGCACGGCATCCTGATTGATTTGCGGCTTGGTTTCCGTTCCGGCAGAATAGCTTTCAAACACGTCGGACGCCAGTGCTTTGCCCAATGCCTCCGCAATCTGGCTGCGGCAGGAGTTATGGACACAGATAAATGCAACTTTTGGTTTGGTCATGCGGGAAACCTGCCTTTCGTTTTGTTTGCGATTTTTACGAGGAAAAGCATCACAGGCACTTCGGTCAATACACCAACCGTTGTGGCAAGTGCGGCAGGAGAAGTCGTTCCGAATAGAGCGACAGCTACCGCAACCGCCAATTCAAAGAAGTTGGATGTGTTACGTTCGTTCATGCTCTTACCTTCTTCAAAATAACGATGACTTCATCCTTTTTCAGCACCTTGCCATAGGACACCACCTGACCGTCCACCACCAAAGCGGGGGTGGTCATCACACCATAGGCGGCGATCTTTTCAAAGTCCCGCACATGGTCAATGGTCGTATCCATCCCAAGCTCCCGCAGTGCGTCTACAGTTGCCGCTTCCAGCGCATTACACTTGGCACAGCCGCCCCCAAGAATTTTGATCCCGGACTCCTTCTTTTCAGCTTCTGCCGCCTGCATTGCTTCCGGCGTACAGCTCCCGCCGCAGCAGCAAGGCTGCTTTTGTTCTTCTTTTTTCTTACCAAATCCGAAAATTGACATTTTGATACCCTCCAATTATAAAATGAACCCCTGAAACAGGTTGAATAAGTAGCCTACAACGATAATGCCCAAAGCGCAGATAGCGATAAAAACACCCAGCAGCTTCGGCTTAACTGCCTTGCGCAGCATGATCATTGACGGCAGGGACAGCGTAGTGACGCCCATCATAAAGGCAAGCACCGTACCAAGCTGTGCGCCTTTTCCAAGCAAAGCCTCAGCAATGGGAATCGTTCCGAAAATATCGGCATACATAGGAATGCCGATGATGGTTGCTAATATTACGCCGAAGGGGTTATGGCTGCCAAGAACCGCCACAACCCAGCTTTCGGGAATCCAGTTGTGAATGACAGCCCCGATGCCTACGCCGATGAGAATGTACGGAAAGACCTTCTTGAAGGTTTCCGCTACCTGATCCTTGGCATAAACCAGCCGTTCCTTCTGCGTCAGTGTTGGGGAGGCAATGTCCACGGCAGATGCCCTGCGGATAAATTCCTCCACCTGATTTTCCATGTGCAGCTTTTCAATCAGCGTACCGCCAGCCACAGCAATCACAAGCCCCAGCACCACATAGAGAATCGCAACCTTTGCCCCGAAAATACTCATCAGAAGAACAAGACTTCCCAAGTCCACCATAGGCGATGAAATCAGGAATGAGAAGGTCACACCCAGCGGCAGTCCGGCACTGGTAAATCCGATAAACAGTGGAATGGACGAGCAGGAGCAGAACGGTGTTACCGTGCCGAGCAGGGCTGCGATGCAGTTTGCCCAGATACCGTGAAACCGCCCCATAATTTTCTTACTGCGTTCCGGCGGAAAATAACTCTGAATGTAGGAGATCAGATAAATCAGCACACAGAGCAGCACGGTGATCTTAATCACATCATAGAGGAAGAACTGAATGCTCCCACCGATTCGGCTTGTTGCGTCCAATCCCAATGTGCCGAGTAGATTTCCAATCAGCGTATTCAGCCACTTCATGCCGAGGATTTGATCGGTGATAAACTTGCCCATCAGGAGCAGCACCCCCCTTCGCTATTAGAGCCGCAGCCGCAGCAGGTCAGTCCCTCTATAAATTCTTTGAACTGGGTCAGGGTTTCGCAGTTCAGGGAGTAGTGCTGCCACTTGCCATCCTTGCGGGCATTCACTAGTCCGCACTCCATCAGAATCTTCATGTGGTGAGAGAGGGTCGGCTGGGTAATTTCAAACCGTTCCAGCAGCTTACAGCCGCACTTTTCTCCATCCGACAGCATCTTTACGATTTCCAGCCGGTTCGCATCGCCCAGCGCCTTGCAGATCAAAGCCACATCCATAGCATTCATAGAAACACCTCACATTGATAATCGTCTATGCGTATAGTGTAGCATATACATAGATGATTGTCAATACATTTGCGCAAATAAAAGCAGGTACACCGCATTTCTACAGTGTACCTGCTTTTCATCATATTGTGGGTAGTTTGTCTACTACACCAATCCGCCTATTCACTTGTTACACCACACCGCTTTGTAAGGCTCCTTTTCGGGAAAACGTCCCAAAATTGGTGTAGTTGTGGTGTAGTACCGCAGATGTCGTTTGAAATTCGTTTTAAATTTCATCGCATCTGCGCTTTATTTTTGCGTTTTACTGCTCAATCGGCTTCATCGTGGGGAACAGCAGCACATCACGGATAGATGCACTATCGGTGAGCAGCATCACCAGACGATCCACGCCGAAGCCCAGACCGCCCGTGGGGGGCAGACCGTACTCCAGTGCGTTGACGTAGTCGTAGTCTACCTGTGCCTTGCACTCGGGCTCCAGCGCCTTACGCTCGGCCACCTGACGCTCGAAGCGGCCCTTCTGGTCGATGGGATCGTTCAGCTCGCTGAAGGCGTTGCCATACTCGGTGCAGTCGATGAAATACTCGAAGCGCTCGGTGAAGGCGGGATCATCCGGCTTGCGCTTGGCCAGCGGGCTGATCTCCACGGGGTAATCGTAGATGAAGGTGGGCTGGATCAGCTTGTCCTCCACAAAGGCGTCGAAGAACTCGGCCAGAATGGCACCCTTGGTGGGCACCTCGGGCAGCTCCACGTTGTGTGCCTTGGCGGCAGCGATGGCGTCCGCATCGGTCTGCCAGTCGTTGAAGTCCACGCCGGAATACTTCTTCACGGCCTCCACCATGGTCAGGCGCTCCCAGTGGCCCATATCGATCTGCTTGCCCTGATAGGGAATGACCATGCTGCCGCAGATCTTGAGGGCAAGGCGCTTGTACAGCTCCTCCACCAGATCCATCATGCCGTGGAAATCGGTGAAGGCCTGATACAGCTCGATGCTGGTGAACTCGGGGTTGTGCTTGGGGTCCATGCCCTCGTTGCGGAAGATGCGGCCAACCTCATACACGCGGTCCATGCCGCCCACGATCAGGCGCTTGAGGTACAGCTCGGTCTCAATGCGCAGCACCATGTCCATGTTCAGGCTGTTGTGGTGGGTGTAGAAGGGGCGGGCAGAGGCACCGATCTCAAAGGGGGTCAGGATGGGGGTATCCACCTCCAGGAAGCCCTTTTCGTCCAGATAGGCGCGGATTTCCTTCAGGATCTGGCTGCGCTTGACGAAGGTATCCTTCACCTCCGGGTTGGCGATCAGGTCCACATAGCGCTGACGGTAACGCATCTCGGTATCGGTCAGGCCGTGGAACTTCTCGGGCAGGGGGCGCAGGCTCTTGGCCAGCAGGGTCAGCTCGGTGGCGCGAACGCTCAGCTCGCCGGTCTTGGTGCGGAACACCTCGCCCTTGACACCGATGATATCGCCCACGTCCAGCTTCTTGAAGGCAGCATAGGCCTCCTCGCCCAGCTCGTCGCGGCGGACGTACAGCTGGATATCGCCCTTGTCATCGCGCAGGTGGGCAAAGCTTGCCTTGCCCATCACGCGCTTGGACATCATACGGCCAGCCAGCGCGACCTGCTTGCCGCTGTCGGTCTCGTTGGGCAGCTCCTTGAACTCTTCCTTCAGGTCGGCAGAGTATGCGTCCTGCGGGAACTTGGTCAGGGTGAAGGGGTCGTTTCCGGCAGCCTGCAGGTCGGCCAGCTTCTGGCGGCGCACCTGCACCTGCTCGCTCTCAGACAGGCCCTGAGCGGGGTTTCTCTTTTGCTCTTCCATGGTTTCCTCCCGTTCAGGCTCAGTTTGCGGCGTGGGTGATGGCCAGCACTTCGTACTCGACGGTCTGGCCGGAGGGCAGCAGGACCTCAGCCTTCTCGCCCACGGCCTTGCCCAGCAGAGCGTGGCCCACGGGGCTCTCGTCGCTGATCTTGCCGTTGATGGGGTCAGCCTCGGTGCGGCCAACGATATCGTACTCCTCGGCCTCATCATCGCCGATCATCTTGATGGAAACGTGGGTGCCAACAGCAACGCTGTCCACGCTCAGCTCGCTCTCGTCGATGATCACAGCGTTCTTGACCATCTGCTCCAGCTCGGTGATGCGGTTCTCCACCAGACCCTGGGTGTTCTTGGCTTCATCGTACTCGCTGTTCTCAGAAAGGTCGCCGTGGCTGCGGGCTTCCTTGATCTCCTCGGCCAGCTCCTTGCGGCGGACCGTCTTGAGGTATTCCAGTTCGTCCTGCATCGCCTTCAGGCCGGAAGCGGACATCTTGATTTCTTGTGCCATTTTGGATCTTCTCCTTGTCTATTGGATTGACGCAGCCGCAAAGCCGCGCACGAATGCTATTATGACTGTTCTATTATAATAGCAAGCCGGGAGCTTGTCAATAAAAACCACGGCGCTAGAGCGGAAAAAGCGGTGGTTTCGGCTCCCGCCCCTATGCAGAAGCGCCCCACCGGTTCCCCGGCAGGGCGCTTCCACAGGTTATTTGGGAATAGAGAATGGTTCGGTTATGGGAGCAACCCCCCAGTCGCTTTCAGCGACAGCCCCCGCTAATAGGGGGGCCCTTGGCATGGCGGATAGTTTCACCTTTTTGCCAAGGCCGCCCCTATTAGGGGCGGTGGCATCCCGAAGGGATGACGGTGGGGTTTACTTTTCCTGTGCCTTATTCCACACGCGGATCACTTCAACACGGCTCACGGAATCGGTATCCACATAGGTCTCGCCGTTGTCCTTTGCGGCCTTGAGCAGATCGTTTTCCACAGCCCAGGCAATGGCCTTCTGGGTATCGGTGGCATCAGCGGGCAGAACTGCGGCGGGTGCGGGCTTACCGGCATGGTTCCACACCAGCAGGGCCAGCTCGGCACGGTTTGTGGGGATGGCAGTACCAGCGGGCAGAGCAGTTTTCAGGTACAGCTCCGTGCCCAGCTGGTAGCCCTGCCATGCCAGAATGGCGGTGCCAACAGCGGCAGTACCAACCACTGCGGTGGTGCCCAGAATGTTGGGCTCGTCCTCCTCAATGGAGGCATCCTTTGTCATGGCTTCGATGGTCACACCACCGTCAGGCATCTGGAACTTCAGGGGGTTGTTCTTGACATCCACATCCAGCGTTTCATCGGTGGTAATCGTCCACTGGTCAAATGCAACGGCATCGCTCTGGCTGGTGTAGGTCACGGTCACGTCAGCCTTTTCGGGCACTTTGGCGATCAGCTCGCCCTTGTCGTTCTTCTCAGCCTTGATCTCTTCGTCACCATTCTTAATGGTAACATCAGCATTCTTGACGGTCAGGGTGTAGAGCTTGGTTGCAGGGGTCAGTTCGGCGGCCTTTTCGGCAACAACGACCTGAGTGCCATCAGCACAAATCTGGGCACCATTTGCGTCCTTCAAGGCAACGTCAAAATCAAACTTGCCGGCTTTTTTGTAGGTCACATTCAGGGTTGCTTTGATATTACTGCTTCGGGAAGTCAGTTCCATCTTCTGAGCCAGCTCCTGAACAGTGTATTCTTTCTCGGTCAGTTCCTTGCCGTTCAGTTCTACCTTTTCAACTTCATCACCGTAGGTCAAAGCAACACTGCCATTGAAAATCTTGTTCATATCAGTACCGGGGGCAATGGCAATGTTCACATCAACGGGAGTATTGACCAAGTAGTCGCTCTTGGAGGTGGTCACATCCATCGTTGCGGCAACAGGGATAACTTTCCACTTAGCATAATAAGTCTTACCAGTTTCAGGGGTAGTATCCTTGGTTTCAATCTGGCAATTAGCGTCCTCATACCATTTTGCGGTACATCCAGCCTTGGTTACACTGTCAAAACCGGTCTTATCCGTATTGACTGTACCGCCCTTAACAACCATAACGATACCGTGACGATTCGAAATGCCAGTGTCACTCCCCGGAATTGCACTTGCATCATTGACATAGATGACAGTAGAATCATTCATACCATCACCAAAGCAGCCAGCTGCATAGCTGGCAATCTTTTTGCAGCCGGTCAGGTCAACGGTTTTCAGGTTGGTGCATCCCGCAAGCGATGCTTCAAACGTTGCATCATCGCCAACCACTTTCAGATTTTCCATCTTCGGGAAAGTCTCAGCTTTTACATATTGCAGGTTTGCATCGCTCACAGTAACTTCTTTGAGTTGTTCACTAGGAGAGAACATATTTTTCCAAAGAGTTTCTGTCGTCATATCTGTCCGACTAGTATTCAATGTGCCAAGAATTTCCACGTTCTTCAAAGAGGTTACAGCCGGATAAGAACCTGTCGGTTGTTCTCGGAAGGGATTAGAATCATCGCTAGTAATTTTTGCGCCTTCTTCAATAATAAAGGTTTCAATACCACATGCCGGGAAGGGAACATGATGCAATGCGGTTTCACCGTAGAAGGTCACTCTCTTCAAATTCCGACAATTTGCAAACGCCCATGCATCAACTTTTGTCACACTCTTCGGAATGTCAATCTCCTCAATAGCAGTCCCTTTGAATTCAGAATCTCTAATGCTTGTAGGGTTGTTTCCCAAATCAATCACACTCAAGTTCTCACAATCCCGCACAATTGCATAGGGAAGTTTTTCGGTCCTAACAATCAATTTTTTCAAACCAGAACCTTGAAATGCATTAGAAGCACCCTCCGGAACCTGTGAGTTTTTTCTTAATCCAAACTTGATATCATCTGTCAGCGTAAAGCTTTCCAGATTCGGCATCGTTGAAAAAGCATACGCACCAATATATTTCAAGTTGCTCCAGTGATCAAAATCAACTGTAAACTGTGTTCCTCGAACTGCCGCACAGCCAATACCTTCAAAGCTCTTAGGAAGCCATTCGGTCAGTTCCTTGCCATTGCCCAGTTCATAGCAGTAATCGAACATACTTGTAGGCAAATATTTTCCTGTATATACATTCTGGTTTGAATCCACGTCAGTAGTTTCAGCCGCTTCAAATCCTTCTGCCCAGATTACTTCTTCCAATACTTCATCATAGCGAAAGATGTAATCGCCCAAATCCCTAATGCTGGCAGGAATATTAGCTTTTTTCAAAGCCTTCATCCCACGGAATGCACTATTGCCAATCGCAGTAACGCCTTCCGCAATATGTACCTCTGTAATCTGGTCAAGGTAGGGTTTCCATGGACGCAAATCTTTTTCTGTGCCAACATCCGTATCATCAATTCCCTCATAATCTGCCATTGGGCCATTGCCAGAAATAGTCAGAACCTTTGTAGATTTATCGTATGCCCACTGAACACTCTCTTTCTGATTCTCTGCACCACAATCACCAAAGGTGGGCGCATTCTCGTCAACAGTGGTCTTCTCGTCCTCAGCTGTAGCCGTTACCGCAGTATTGGTGCTCGTTCCCTCTGCAAACGCCGAAACCGCAGTAGCAGGCATCATGGAAACTGCCATGCTCACTGCCAAGGCGGCGCTGATCACTCGTTTCAATCTCATAAAAATCCTCCTTTTATGAATTATTCCCAAAATATAACCATGCCCGCACAAAGCAAAAAGAGCGCCGCACCGGCCAAATGGCTGGTACAACGCTCTGCGTTTTGTACTTTGGGAATCTACCGCCCCTTGAGGTGATGCCCATGTGCGGTATGGTTGAGAAAGTGCAGCTGGCTGCCATATTACAGGCCCTTTAGCTTTGCGTCGCAGCCTTTCGACTGGTTTGCCGATTCTTCTGTTTCAATGTGGCATCTTACACAGAAATCATAAAACTTTTTTTTTTTTTTTGTCAATAACCACAAATTATCTTTGGTGAGTTACACAAAATCGACAGTGTTTGTATAATATTTTCGGATAGCGGCATCTCCCCGGGGAGAAGTGTTCCGTTTGGGAAATGATGGCGTGTTTTCTCGCTTTTTCGTTGTAATATGCCAAGTTTTATGATATAGTAGTAGTCGTTTTTACGTTTCACTCCCCTATTCTCCCTGCGGAAAGGAAGCATCCATGAACCTGACAAAGCAGTTCTTCAAGTATGTGTCGCAGAATATTTTCGGTCTGATCGGCACATCGTGCTATATTCTGGCCGACACCTATTTCATTGCCCAGGCGGCGGGCACCGACGGCGTGACCCTGCTGAACCTCTGCCTGCCCATGTACAACCTGATCTTTGCCTTCGGCTCGATGATCGGCCTGGGTGCGGCCACCCGGTACGCCATCCTGCAGGCGCAGGGCGAGGCGCGGGCCCAGCGGTTTTTTTCCAACGCCATCCTCTGTGCCTGCCTGATTGCCATCCCGTTCATGCTGGCGGGCGCGTTCTGCCCGGGCACGCTCCTGCAGCTCATGGGCGGCGATGCGGACATCGTGGCGCTGGGCCTGAACTACACCCGCATCTTCCTGCTGTTCACCCCCTTCTTCATGTGCAACTACATCCTCTCGGCCTTCGTCCGCAACGACGGGGACCCGTCCCTTGCCATGGTGGCCACCCTGAGCGGCAGCCTGTTCAATGTGGTGTTCGATTACATCTTCATCTTCCCCATGGGGCTGGGCCTGCCCGGCGCGGCGCTGGCAACCGCCATCTCGCCGGTGCTCAGCATCGCCATCTGCAGCCGCCACTTCTTTCAAAAGAGCAACACGCTCACCTTTGTCCGGCAGGCCCCCTCGGCCCGGCTGCTGGTGCAGAGCTGCCAGCTGGGCATCTCCGGCTTTGTCGGGGAGCTTTCCTCTGCCGTGACCACCACCGTGTTCAACTTCCTGCTGCTCCGGCTGGCGGGCAACGTGGGCGTGGCCGCTTACGGCGTGGTAGCAAACTTTGCGCTGGTGGCAACAGCCATCTTCAACGGCGTGGCCCAGGGTGCCCAGCCGCTGATCAGCCAGTGCTACGGCAAAAATGAGATGGCCGGGGCAAAAAAGCTGCTTCTGCTGGGCTGCGGTACCGCGCTGGCGCTGGCGGCGGTGTTGTACGGTGCCGTGTTTGGCTTTACCGACACCTTTGTTGCCCTCTTCAACAGCGAGAACTCTGCTTTGATGGCCGAATACGCCCACAGCGGTATGCGCATCTACTTCCTGGGCTACTTCTTTGCAGGCTGCAATATTGTTGCGGCGGGCTATCTGGGTGCGGTCAACCGCCCCACCGAGGCCACCATCACCTCGGTCAGCCGGGGCGTGGCCGCCATCGTCACCTGCTCGCTGATCCTGAGCGCCCTGTTCGGCATGAACGGCGTGTGGTCGGCCTTCCCCGCCGCCGAGGCCATCACGCTGGCCCTGACGGTGTTCCTGCTCAAGCGCCCGCAGTCTGTGTGCAGCTGAGCACCTCCACGGAAAAGAGCCGGGTGCTGCCCCGGCTCCTGAACATTTTAAATATACAGTGCCTGCTCCCGCTGGCTTTCCGCCGGGCTGAGGGGCCGCGCTGTCTGACCGGCCAAGGCCCGCCACTGTGCGGGGGATTGGCCGGTCTCTTTTTTGAACACCCGGCACAGGTAGTTGGCCCCTGAGAAGCCGCACAGGCTGGCAATGACATCCAGCGTGTATTCCCGGTGCAGGAGCAGCCGCATGGCAGCTTCCACCCGCACGGTGGTCAGGTAGCGCCCCGGGGGCACCCCCACGGCGGCGGTAAAGGTGCGGACAAGGTGGCTCTTGGAGACTCCCAGCCGCTCACTGAGCTCTTCCACGCCGTACAGGCCCGCGTAGTTCTGGCGGATATCCTCAATGGCGGTCTCCACCAGCGGCGGCAGGGGCGGGGCGGCGCTGTCGGCCCCCGCAAGCTCACAGAGCAGGGCAAAGGCCAGCTGGCTGGCAGCCCGGCTGCGGGGTGTGTCGGCCTCGGCGGCAAGGCGGCCCAGCAGCTCTGCGGCGGCGGGGCAGGTCTCGCCCCGGGCCAGGAACGGCAGCTCCGTCAGCCCGGCAAGGAACTGCACCGCCGCCTGCCCGGTCAGCTGGATGCAGAGCAGGTGGCTCTCCCCTTCCGGGGTCAGGGTCAACGGGGCGCGGCTCAGCACCAGATGGCCCGCCGCCGCGCTCTGGGGCGGCAGGATCAGTGCGCTGCCCGCCGGGGAGGGCGAGGCATCGGTCAGGCTGGCAGTGCATCTGCCGCTGGAGATCAGGCAGACCCACAGCCCCTCGCCGGTCAGGGTCAGGGGTTCTTTGGGCTGGATATCCCGCACCACGCCAAGGGCTGCGGTGCTTGTCCAATCATAAAGCAATATCTGACACCTCAAATCAATAAAATGCTATTTTATATCACAAAGTTATCTGTTATTATAATACCAACGAGAGCGTGCACCGTCAAGGTGCCGTAACATAGAAAAATTTTAATGGAGGCAATGACCTATGGCTTCGATTAGCTGCCAGCACATCTACAAGATCTATCCGGGCGCAACTGCCCCGTCTGTTA
>ERZ506929.910-NODE-910-length-10873-cov-3.765853_pt1 | contig 10873 bp, 9 predicted proteins | sample MGYA00513173_ERZ506929 | MGnify/ENA metagenome assembly ERZ506929 | reverse complement strand
CCAGAGATTGATAGGCGAAGGATATCTGCAAAAATTAGATCATTCAAAACTAGACTGCCTTGATAAGCTCGATGATGGCGTAAAAAATCTGGCATACGATCCGGGAAATGAATACTCAATACCATATTTCTGGGGAACAGTCGGAATCATTTACGACAAAACAAAGGTAGATATCGAAGATTTGAAAAAAGAAGGCTACAACATTTTCCTCGATGAAAAATATAAAGGAGATATCTATCTCTACGATTCCGAGAGAGATTCCTTCATGATGGCGTTGAAAGCATTGGGATATTCAATGAACACAACGAATGAAAAAGAAATTCAGAAGGCTTATGACTGGCTACTTCAGTGTGTGCAGACGATGGATCCGGAAATCGTTATGGATGAGATCATTGACAACATGGCACAGGGCCGAAAAGCATTAGGCTTAATCTATTCAGGAGATGCAACCTATGTCATGGCAGAAAATGAAAACATGGGTTACTATTTACCGAAAAGCGGAACAAACCTCTGGTCTGATGCGATGGTCATTCCGAAAAATGCAAAAAATCCAGAGCTTGCATACGCATTTATCAACTATGCAAGCGACTATGACGGAGCTTATGATAACTCAAGTTATATAGGCTATACTTCTGCAAATAAAGAAGTTATGGATGATCTCTCCGGGGTGGGCGGCGATTTCGAAGGAATCAATGCGTACATTCCAAGAAGCGACAATCAAAATGATGAAATATTTGAATATAATGAAGATACAAAGAAGATTATCAGTGATCTGTGGAGCAGAGTAAAAATTGCAGCAAGTAATGCGAAGTGAGGAAAGGGTGCGAAAGCGCCCTTTTTCTTATGTGGCGAAAGTAAGTGTTTCTTATTTTATGGAACCATAGATTAGAGCGTGCGAAAGCAGTTTGGTATTTGAAAATAGATATGAAAATAAAAAATTAGCACTCACCTTCAAAAAGTGCTAACAAAAGTGTTGACAAACAAAAAAAGCAGTGGTATTGTTATAGAGTAGATAGAACAAGAAAGATTCATGGTAGCTTTTAGAACGCTTTTAAAAACTACCATTTAGCAACCAATTTTTATAAAAAAGGGGGTTTGTGTTATGAACATTAATAAATTTACACAGAATTCATTGCAGGCAGTTCAGTCTTGTGAGAAGGTTGCCTATGATTATGGCAATCAGGAGATCGCACAGGAACATTTACTCTACGCACTGATCACACAGGATGACAGCCTGATTTTAAAATTATTAGAGAAGATGAACGTTCAAGGCACATTGTTTATCAATCGTGTAGAAGAAGCAATCAATAAAAGACCAAAGGTGCAAGGAGGACAGGTGTTTGTCGGACAGGATCTGAATAATGTATTGATCCATGCAGAAGACGAGGCCAAACAGATGGGAGACGAATACGTTTCAGTTGAGCATTTGTTCCTTGCATTGTTAAAACATGCAAGCAGAGAGATGAAAGCACTGTTTCGTGAGTTCGGAATCGACCGCAATTCATTTCTCCAGGCATTGTCCAGTGTCAGAGGTAATCAGAAAGTGACAAGTGATAATCCGGAGGCAACCTACGATGCACTTGCAAAATATGGTACCGACCTGGTTGAGCGTGCAAGAGAACAGAAACTGGATCCGGTTATCGGACGAGATGCTGAGATTCGTAATGTAATCCGAATCCTTTCACGTAAGACAAAGAACAATCCGGTTCTGATCGGTGAACCCGGTGTCGGTAAAACGGCAGCAGTAGAAGGTCTTGCACAGCGAATTGTAAGAGGAGATGTGCCGGAAGGCCTGAAAGATAAGATCATTTTCGCACTGGATATGGGTGCACTCGTAGCAGGAGCAAAGTATCGAGGAGAATTCGAAGAACGTCTGAAAGCCGTATTGGAAGAAGTAAAGAACAGCGAAGGCAAGATCATTCTCTTCATCGATGAGCTGCATACAATTGTCGGAGCTGGTAAGACAGAAGGATCTATGGATGCCGGAAATATGCTCAAGCCAATGCTTGCACGAGGCGAGTTACATTGTATCGGTGCTACAACTCTGGACGAATATAGAAAATATATCGAGAAAGATGCAGCACTTGAGAGACGTTTCCAGCCAGTTTTAGTAGATGAACCAAGCGTCGAAGATGCCATTTCCATCCTTCGTGGACTGAAAAAACGTTATGAGGTATACCATGGCGTTAAAATCACAGATGGAGCACTTGTGGCAGCGGCAACATTGTCCAATAGATATATATCAGACCGTTTTCTTCCAGATAAAGCAATCGACCTTGTCGATGAAGCATGCGCATTAATCAAGACAGAACTAGATTCAATGCCGGCTGAGATGGATGAACTGCGAAGAAAGATCATGCAGCTTGAGATCGAAGAAGCAGCACTTAAAAAAGAAGAAGACAGATTAAGTAAAGAAAGACTGGAACATTTACAGCAAGAGCTTGCAGAACTCAGAGAACAATATTCAAAACAGAAAGCACAGTGGGATAATGAAAAACATTCCGTAGAACGTGTTCAGAAAATCCGCGAAGAGATCGAACAGATCAATAACGATATCCAAAAAGCACAGCGCTCATACGATCTGGAAAAAGCAGCCGAGCTGCAGTATGGAAAACTTCCACAGCTTCAAAAACAATTAGAAGAAGAGGAAGCACATATCAAAGAGAAAGACTTACGTCTGGTCCATGAAAGCGTTACAGATAATGAAATCGCCAGAATCATTTCCAGATGGACAGGAATTCCGGTAGCAAAACTAAACGAGAGCGAGCGAAGCAAGACTCTTCATCTTGACGAAGAACTGCACAAACGTGTCATTGGACAAGATGAAGGCGTAACAAAAGTTACAGAAGCTATCATCCGTTCCAAAGCAGGAATCAAAGATCCATCCAAACCAATCGGTTCATTCCTGTTCTTAGGACCAACCGGTGTAGGTAAGACAGAACTTGCCAAAGCACTGGCAGAAAGCCTGTTTGATGATGAAAATAACATGGTCCGTATCGATATGAGTGAATACATGGAGAAATATTCCGTGAGCCGTCTGATCGGAGCTCCTCCGGGATATGTCGGATACGATGAAGGCGGTCAGCTGACAGAAGCAGTTCGTAGAAAACCATACTCCGTTGTACTGTTCGATGAGATTGAAAAAGCACATCCGGACGTATTCAATGTACTTTTGCAAGTACTGGATGATGGTCGTATCACAGACTCACAAGGCCGTACCGTAGACTTTAAAAATACAATATTAATCATGACATCCAACATCGGATCATCCTACCTGCTGGATGGAATTCAGGACAACGGCGAAATCAAGCCAGAAAATCAAGAAATGGTAATGCAAGATTTAAGAGCACATTTCAGACCAGAATTCCTGAACCGTCTCGATGAGATTATCATGTTCAAACCATTGACAAAAGAAAACATCGGCTCAATTGTAGATTTAATGATCGCAGATGTAAACAAGAGACTGGAAGATAAAGAAATCTCCATCGAATTGACACCAGAAGCAAAAAGCTTCGTTATAGATGGCGGTTACGATCCAACTTACGGTGCAAGACCACTCAAACGATATCTGCAGAAACACGTTGATACATTAGCTGCAAAACTGATCCTTGAAGGAAATGTCGGAACAGGCGATGTAATCTTATTACAAGTTGAAGATGGCAAACTTGTAGCAAAGATAAAAGGACGAAGTGATATTTAATAAAGAGAATAAATGATATTAGGTGGCAGACTGTGCAAGCAGTCTGCCATTGCTTTAGTCTCAGATACCATAATACACCACAAGGAGCCGGTTGGGGACGGGGTTTTCTGGCTCTTTTCGGAGCCGGTTAGAGGGTTAGGGTTCTACTACTTGACTCAACAGAATATCCCGGTTTTGCAGATACTGCAACATCAAAAAAATAACATAGAAGTTATCTTTACAACACTCCAAACTCATGCTATGATAACCATATCTTCGGAGAACTTCTTTTCTCCGAATACATCTATAGCCGTAAGGCTCTCATCTCGGGTTTCAATTTCAGAAACAAAATCCGATATGAAAAACAACAAAATATTCAAAATGGAGGAAAATGCCTATGACAAACAAACTGCAACAGTATTTCCCTATGATTCGGACGAAAGAACAACTAATGGCCGAGATAGAGGAAAAACCAAAACTAAAATCAATTTTCTATAGTTGGAAAGAAGAAGCAAGACAAGATTTTATCAACTTCTGTACCGGTGCACGTGGGGTGAAGATGATGTATGATTTTATAAGTAAAGAAATTCTAAATCCGGAAATATATCGTGAGCGGGTAAATGAATTTTTATCATTACTTTTAAATCAAAAAGTAAAAATATTGGAAGTGTTACCAAATGATGGGACAAGACTTGCGGATGAGTCAACTTTATTAATCATGGACATTGTCGTTGAATTAGAAGATGGAAGTATTGTAAACTTAGAAATTCAAAAAATAGGATATATGTTTCCTGGAGAACGAAGTGCCTGCTATTCAGCCGATTTGTTGTTACGACAATATAAGCGTGTAAAACAGAAGGCAGAAAAGAAACTTGATTCTCATACAAAAATGTCATATAAAGATATAAAAGATGTCTACACCATTGTTCTATTTCAGCAAAGCCCGCAAGAATTAAAAAAATTCAAAGACGTATATATGCATCGCTTTAAGCAAGAATCCGATACAGGGGCAAAGATGAATCTTCTACAAAAATATCTCTTCGTAACGCTTGACAACTTCAATAAAATTAAGCACAATAATGACAAGACAATAAAACTAGACAATCGTCTTGAGGCATGGCTAGCATTTCTGAGTATGGATGCTCCGGAAGATATTGTGCAGATATTAGAGCAATATCCCGATTTCAAAGCACTTTACAATCAAGTGTATGACATTTGCCTCAACATAGAAGAGGTGATGGGAATGTTTTCAAAAGAATTATTAGAACTAGATCGCAATACAGTAGAATTGATGATTGATGAGATGCAGAAGCAAGCTGATAATTTAAGAACTCAGAATGAAAATATGACACTTGAGAACGAAAAATTGGGACTTGCGAATGAAAATTTGATGTTTGAGAACGAAAGCATAAAAAGTGAGAACGAAAGCATAAAAAGCGAGAATGAAAGTATAAAAAGCGAGAACGAAAGTATAAAAAGCGAAAACGAAAGAATAAAAAATGAAAATAAAGAAATAAGAGCCATGATGGAAGAATTGAAACGGCAAAACGAAGAAATCCTGAAATCGTTAGGAAAGAAATAAATCATCTCTTCCATCCATCTACGACACACCACAAAAATACCAAGCGACTATGCAATCTGGCGAATTGGAGTCGGGCATGCCCGACGAAGCTGAGCAAGAGAGCATAGTCGCTTGGTATTTAGTGCAGTTTCGCCGAAGCCTCCTTGAGCAAGCCCCACAGCTTCCTGAAGCAAAAACACATAACCACCTTTCCCCACCCACCTCTTGTACAAATAAAAAACAACAAATTTTTCGGGGGGGACGTTGACATATGGATATCAAAGTTTTATAATTAAAATGTTTTGTAAACAAATAATTGCAATTTATAGTTATAGTTATACATAAGATGGAAAAATGAAAAGATGCAAAAAACATAACCAAAAAGCGTAAGTAAAAAGCTTTTCGCTTGTCTTATTTCTAGAGACATTTTAATATCAAAATGTTTTGTCTGGATAACACTACCCGATTTTGATACGACAGATATAAAAAGGCAAAAATAGAATCATAGTGGAATTTATTGACAAATTTCGTAAATACTTATAGACTAGTATTAGCGTAATAGGTCTTTTTGTGACCTTTTTTAGCAAATAATTAAGAAAGATGGAGGTCATTTTTGAATGGACAGATACATTGATATGCACTGTCACATTTTACCTGGTGTGGATGACGGAGCACAGAATCTTGAAGAGACAAGACAGATGTTGCAGATTGCCTTTAATGAAGGAACCCGTTTAATCATTGCAACTCCACATCATCATCCGCGCAGGGGACATAAAAGGCCGGAGATACTTAACAAACAGTTAAGGCTGGTACGGGCAGAAGCAGCGAAGATAAGTGATAAATTCCGAATTTATTTAGGGACCGAGGTTTTCTTTGGACAGGATGTTCCGGAGAAGATAAACAGGGGAGAGATTCTTACAATGAATAAAAGAAACACTGTATTGTTGGAATTTTCCCCATCCGATAGTTATGACTACATACGTCAGGGAGTGCAGCAGGTTCAGATGACCGGGAATCAAGTGATTATTGCCCATGCAGAGCGTTACCAGTGTCTGCTAGATGATATTGGATACGCAGAAGAATTGTGTGATATGGGCGCAAGCATTCAGGTGAATGCAGGAAGCATCATTGGTGATGGCGGTCGCAGAGCCAAGAAGTTTGTGAAAGAACTGATGGATGAAGATATGGTGTTCGGTGTAGGAACCGACGCACATGGAGTACAGACACGTGCTCCGAAGATGAAAAAGGCGGCAGATTACGTCAAGAAAAAATATGGAGAAGAATACATGAGGAGGATTTTCTTCGATAACGCAGCTACGTTATTGAGAAAGAGAAAGTAGTTATGAATCAATACACAAAAAATACAAGAATGAATCCAGAGTCAGATAATGACGAATTGACAATTGACCTGACAGAAGTTATCGGTGTTTTGTTAAAAAAAGCACACATCATTATTTTGACAGGAATTATCGTAGCTTTGTTGGCATTTATTGGAACAAAGCTTTTTATTACGCCTATGTATACGGCAGAGACAAAAGTATACGTACTGTCCAAAAGTGACGGAAGTACTGGAATTTCGGCAACAGATTTACAGGCTGGTTCATATTTAATAAAGGACTACACAGAGCTGGTAAAGAGCCGTACAGTGATGGAACAGGTTATCGCAGTATTAAATTTAGATATGAAGCCGGAGCAGTTGATGGGAATGGTATCAGTTGAAGCTGCAACAGACTCACGAATCCTTACTATTAAAGTAGAAAGCGATGATCCAAAACAAGCGAAAGAGATTGCCGATGCAGTCCGCGAAGCTGTCAGCGTACAGATTACAGAGATTATGAATGCCGATGCGGTTAATACAATTGAGAAGGCAGACCTTCCAAGTGTACCATCTTCACCAAATACAATGAAGAATACAATGATGGGCGGAATCCTTGGTATCATTCTGGCAATGGGAGTAGTCGTATTAATCTTCATCATGGATGACACAATCAAGACACCGGATGACGTAGAGCGTTATCTCGGACTGAATACATTAACTTCTATTCCAATCGCAGCTGGAGCTAAGAAGAATAAAAAAGCGAAAGGATTGTTAGTTCGTCAGTTTGCTAAGACGATGAACAGCTAACAAAGAGGGGATAAAGATGCAGGAAATAGAATTAAAAGAAATAAAAAAAGATTATCGGAGTAATGAAGCATACAAGTCTCTCCGTACTAACATCGAATTTTCAGGAGAGGATAATAAAGTATTAGTATTCACAAGCTGTACACCAAACGAAGGAAAGAGTACAGTCACAATTGCATTGGCACACTCACTTGCCGAGGCTGGGAAGAAAGTACTGTTTATCGATGCCGATTTAAGAAAATCAGTATTAGCAGGACGACATAACGTAAACGGACAACTGAAAGGACTGTCACACTTCTTATCAGGACAGACGGAGCTTGGAGAAGTTATGTATCGTGTAAAAGATACAAACATGGTTATGATATTCGCAGGTGTAGTACCGCCAAACCCTGCCGAGCTGTTAGGAGGCAAACGATTTGAAAGTCTCCTTACAAGTGCAAGAAAAGCATATGATTATGTAATTATCGATGCACCACCGCTTGGAAGTGTTATCGACGCCGCTATTATTGCAAAACAAAGCGATGCATCAGTGCTTGTCATTTCAGCAAACACAGTCAGTCATAAATTTGCAAAAGTTGTAAAAGAACAGTTGGAAAAATCAGGCTGCCCGATTCTCGGTGTAGTATTGAATAAAGTAGATATGGGACAGAATAAGTATTATGGAAAATATTATGGCACATATGGTGATTATGGCCATGGGAAAGAGGGAAAGGCTGAGGAAGAGGCATGAAACAGGAAAAGTTAGTAGCTGTGCTGATAGCAGGATGTCTTATACTTGGCGGAATAGCACTGGTTGTTCGTGGCAGTCAGGATCGACGGGCTCCGGTTATTAAAGTGAAGAAAGCCGACTTCACATATCAAGAGGGACAGGACTATGGAGAACTTTTAAAAGGTGTCAGTGCAGAAGATAACCGAGACGGTGATCTTACCGATGAAGTGTTTGTAGACCGTGTTGTGCAGATTAAGGATGGTAAAGCAATCGTATATTACGGTGTGATGGACAAGGCAAAGAATGTAGGAACTGCCAAGCGAACAGTTAATTATGTAGAAGATGAAAATGCACATCCTAAAACAGAAGATACAGCGGAAGAAAATACAGAACAGTCCCAAGATGCATCGACAGCACAGAACGACCCTGCCAAAGCAAATGAAAACAGTGATCTCACACCGGTCGGAGAAGCACCGGTAATCGCACTTACAACAGACCAGGTAACAATTGCAGCCGGAACAGAGTTTGATCTTATGAGTGTAGTCAAAGGTGTTGCAGATGGCAGTGATGATGCAGATTCATTATCAACTCGTATCAGTGTAGATGGTCAGTATGATGTAAATACACCGGGAAGTTATTTACTACATTATTATGTAATAGATTCCGATGGCAACACATCTGAGGTAAAGACATTGACACTAAATGTGCAGTAAGATATGTAAATTAAGGGGATACAAACAGCAGGATAGAAGGAGTATATCAATCAGATGAAAGAACAGAAGAAGACACTGCATATGGCAGGAAAGTTGATTACATTAATACAGTTGATTCTTGCGGTCGGTTTGATTGCAGTTATTTGGAACAGTGGATTGGTACCAACAAAATATCTGGTGGCAATTATCATTGTATTATTAATATTATTTGGAGTAACATTCGGATTACAATATGTAAAAAATAAAGTCTATATCGTAGGAATTGTACTTAGTATTATACTGAGTATCTTACAGGCAATCGGGATTGTCTATATGTTGAAGGCAGACAAGCTGATGGCAGATGTAGGCGGAGCAAATTATAAGACAGATAATATGATTGTAGTTGTTAAAAAAGATAATCCGGCGTCAAATCTTATGGATGCTTCGATGTATCGCTTTGGTACACAGACTTCTGTAGATCAGAAAAATACACAGATTATGGTCGACAACATTAACACGTCACTTGGCAGAGAAGTAAAAATAGAACAGTACGGAACTGTCCAAGAACTTGCAAATGCATTGTTAGAAGGAAGAGTGGATGCAGCAATTTATAATCAGGCACTAGAAGGGTTAATAACGGATGCAATCGAAGACTATTCAGAACAGGTACGTGTGCTGTATCAGTATGGAATAGAGACAGAGATAGAACAAGAAAATGTAGATGTTGAAGAACCATTTAATGTATATATCAGTGGTATTGATGTGGACGGTCCAATCACAACAAACAGCCGAAGTGATGTCAATATTATTATGACAGTGAATCCGAATACAAAGAAGATTCTACTGACAACAACACCACGTGATTACTACGTACAGATACCAGATATTTCAGGTGAGCAGAGAGATAAATTGACACATGCTGGTATTTATGGTGTAGATGCATCTATGAGAACATTAGAGCAATTGTATGGTATCGACATTTCATATTATGCAAGAGTAAATTTTTCATCATTGATTAAAATCGTGGATACATTAGGTGGCGTAGATGTTGATTCAGATTATGAATTTACAGCAGTAAACGGAATTCATTTTGATAAAGGAATGAATCATTTAAATGGAAATGAAGCCTTGGCATTTTCTAGAGAAAGATATAGTTTTGAAGATGGGGATAATCAACGAGGTAGAGATCAACAGAAGGTGTTGACAGCAATTTTAAATAAGGCAATGTCACCAGCAATCTTGACAAATGCAAGTGCTTTGATTTCTGATGTTAGCGATAGTGTACAGACAAATATGACACAGGATGAGATGGCAAAATTCATTAAGATGCAATTGAATGATGGCGCAAGCTGGAATATTGAATCACAGGCAGCATCAGGAACTGGAGATACACAAGTATGTTATTCATCAGGAGACCAGCCATTGTATGTTATGTGGCCGGATGAAGCAGTTGTACAGAGTATCAGTGCAAAGATGCAGGAAATTTTGAGTGGAAATTAGAGTTTAAAGAGATAGTTTTAAGGGGAGCGTTTGGAAATGAAGAAAATTCCGTTTGCAGTTGTTAAAATGTTAAATATTATATTATTAGTACTTCCATTTTTGGGATGCTGGGGTATGTATTATGAAGAAAGAACAACAACTGTAGGTTCAAAACAAGTTACAGTACTTGTTTTAGTTACGTTTTTAGTATTATGTTATTATTTTTGTCAGAAATTAGATTGTTTTCGGGTATCAATCTTGCAAATTAGAGATTTGGTATTTGGACAAGTGCTGGCGTTAATGATTACGGATGCTATTATGTATATTTTGATTTGGATGCTATCAATTCATATTCCAAATATCATACCGGGACTTATTGCATGGGGGGTACAATGTTTAATAGGTACAGTATGGGCATATATCATGCATAAGAGTTATTTTTCTACACATCCACCGTTAAAGACTGCTGTTATTTATGATGAACGTGTAGGAATGGAAAATTTGATTCATACATATGGACTTCAGAAAAGATTTGAAATTGTGAATACCTATGCGGTAGAAGATATTATCGACAATTTAGAAGTAATTGGTAACATGCAGGCTGTATTTTTATGTGGGATTCATTCTAGTG
>ERZ506929.896-NODE-896-length-10972-cov-9.088119_pt1 | contig 10972 bp, 9 predicted proteins | sample MGYA00513173_ERZ506929 | MGnify/ENA metagenome assembly ERZ506929 | reverse complement strand
GCCGGGACGCATTGATGCCGACCATCCAGTCGGCACGTTCCCGGCAGAGTGCTGCGTTGTACAGCGCATCGTATTCAGTTGACGGTTTGAGATGGGCGAATCCTTCCCGGATGGCGTTTTCCTCCATGCTGGACAGCCACAGGCGGGTAAAGGGCTTTTTGCATCCCACTTGCTGGTACACCAAGCGGAAAATCAGTTCTCCCTCGCGCCCTGCGTCCGTAGCGCAGATCACGCTCTCCACATCCGGGCGGTGCATCAGTTTTTGCAGGATGCCAAACTGCTTTTTGGTGGACGTAGACACCAGATACTGCCACTTTTTCGGCAGAATGGGCAAATCTGCGATACTCCACTTGACGTATTTGGCATCGTAGATGTTGGGCGGTGCCAGTTCCACCAAGTGCCCCACGCACCAGCTTACCAGATAGCCGTTGCCCTCAAGGTAGCCGTCCTGACGGCTGGTGGCACCGAGGACTTTGGCGTAGGACATGGCAACCGACGGTTTTTCTGCCACGATCAATTTTGCGATAAGAATCCCTCCAATCTGTTTCGGATTGCAATATGTAAGGCGGCAAACGCCGCCAATAGAGTTATTCTTCTGCGTTATCCTCCTCGCCGGTCTCCTCCGGCTCATCCTCCACAGGAATTTCAAAGTCGCCCTTGTCCTCAGTGTAGTTTGCATCGGGGTCAAGGGCTTCTTTTTCGGCCTGCTTTTTCTGCTTCTGCTTTGCGAAAGCATAGAAGCCGCCGCTTGCCGCCAGCGCAATCAGCACGACTACGCCCAGAAAGCCGGATGCGATCTTTGTGACCTTATTTTCCTTGGGCTGTTCCGTGCCGGACGCTGCCGCTTCTTCGGCGGCTTTCTTGGCTTCTTCCTCGGCTTTCAGCTTATCCTGTTCCGCCTGCGCCGCCGCTTCCTTTTCGGCGGTATAGGCTTCGGCATCTTCATCTTCCATCAGGGAGAGTAGGTCGGCTTCATCCACAAGGTTCATAAAGTGGACGGTCTGCTGTCCCTTGGCATTGCGGTCGATGACCAGATAAAAGGTGGCTCCCGACTTCGACACCAGCGTAATGAACTGCTGTCCGCTGCCATCGGAGTAGTCAGTGTGGTAATCGTCCACCAGAGTCAGATTGCCCTCCGGGGTCAGAGCACCGGTTTCCTCATCGGTCACGGTGACAGCCTCTTCCTCTTCGGTGGCAGCAGTCAGGACAGGCTGTTCCACTTCCTCCACAGGCTCGCCGTCATAGGCAAAAGCAGGAGCTGCCATGCCAGCACACAGTGCCACCGACAGCACCAGCGCACATACCTTATTCATCATCTTCATTATCGGGGTCCTCCTTATCAATGGTAGCACCGACTGCGGACAGCGCAGCCGGGTTCGGGGTGGAAGTTGCGGACTGCCGCAGCAGGGCGGCAAGCTGTTCCGGCGTGACCTTTGCCGTCCGAACCATCTCGTTCACTTCGGCGGCTTCCGCTTCCTGAATGCGCCGCTCAAGGCTTTCGATGCGGTTGTTGATCTTGATGCGCCGCTCCTTCTCTTTTTCCAGAGAAGCGCGCAGCTTATCGAGTTTTTCGCTCATACTTTCCTCCAATCATTTTGAGAGCCGCCCAAAACCGGACAAATATTTCTGCCAGTAGGACGAATGAATATTGGCATACTTTATGGGGTCGCCGGCGGACACCATCATGCCGTTTCCAAGGTAGATGCCCACATGACTTTTCCCCGGCGTATCATACGTTCCTTCAAAGAAAACAAGGTCGCCGGGCTTTGCTTCGGCTTCGGAAATGTGCTGGCTCTTGTTCCACAGACCGTTGGCAGTGGTGCGCCCCACATCATAACCGTTCTGGTTGTAGACCCAGCAAACGTAGCCGGAGCAATCGAACCCGGTTTCCGGGGTGGAGCCGCCCCAGACGTAGGGCGTGCCCACATACTTTTGAGCTTCCTTGTAGATGGCGGCAAACTCCTCGTCCGTCAGGGCTTCCGCAGGAACCTGATAGTCGATGCCCGGTGTGCCGGAGCCATCGGAGCCACCGGGCGGCAATCCGCCGTTGAACAGATAAGGCCGACCGCCCAGCGTGTCCTGAAAGATCTCGTACCGTTTCCACTGGTCGTTGTCCAGTTCCTCCCGGATAACTACTTCCAGCCCTTTGTTCACCAATTTGGTGTGGAAGATTTTGTACTCGTAGGGCACCTGCGTGGGAACCGGGATTCCTGCCGGACTGATGACCCAGACGGTCTTATACCGTATCTGCACCTCCACCCATGTGGTGAGCTTATACTGCTTTTTGAAGGTCTCCTTCAACTTGCCCTGCACCTCCGACCGGGTGTAATCGTCGTAAAGAGTGGTCAAATACGAGGTGAGCTGCCACGGGTCGTGCTCGATGGGGTCAAGATGGTACTGGTACTCGTTGTAGCCGGGGTGGTCGGTGGGGGTGCGCTTGATCTTTTTGTCCAGCTCCTTTTCCAGCTTCTTGTAGTCGGTTTCGGCTCCCCGGATGTCCCGGTCCTCTGCGGTGTAAATGGTCTGACCGGATACCTGCGTGGTGCCTGAAAACAGAATGGAACAGGACGAAAATGCCGACATGACCAGCAGCAAGAGCAAAAGAAAAACGCCCACGATCAAAAGAACGTGCGCGTTGCTTTTTGCAAAATTGGCAATGCCGTTGACTGCGGTACTGACCACCGATTTTCCTTTGTCGATGACCTGTTCCATGCCAGACTTCGCAGCAGTGGTGCCATTGGATACCGCCTTGCCGCCTGCGGTCTGTGCCGCTGTACCCGAATGGGCGGTGGCATAGTGACTTTTACGGATTTCTTGCCGCTGTTTCCAGCGTGAAAGCCAGTTGGAACTGCCCTCGCCGATGCCGGATGCGCCTGCATCTTGTGCTGCAGGCGGCTTCTGCACGGAAGATTTTGCGGTTCGGGCCCTTTTCTTGCCCTGCATCTTGGCTTTCTTTTTCAGCTTTCTGGCGTAACGGCTCTTGGAAATATCGTGGGTAGTCTCGGCAGCTTTTTCGCCCTCGCTTAAAGCCTGCGTGCCCACATTATCGTCCTCGTACTGGTCAACCTCCCGATGCACCGCAGACCGGGCGGCAGCAGCGGCATACATAGCACGTTTCTGCTGCTTTGTCATGCGGGATGCTTCATCCGGGGTTATCTCGGCTTTGCCAAAACGCAGATGCTGGGATTTCTCCGCAGCTTTGTCTGCATTCTGTTTCAGTTTCTGCTTTTTAGGCACCGACTGCTCCATCTTGGACTTTTTCGGAGGGGAGCGCGTGGCCGTGCGCTCCTTGTCCTCCTCAAATTTCAGCTTCGGCTGTTTCTCACTCATGCTTTTCCTCCGTTACCTCGGACAGCTTGGTGGTCATGATCTTGTACAGTTCCAAATCATGAGGAAAATGATCCACAAAGGGCAGGATGGTGTTGCCGTAGAACAGCAGCCCCTCACCGGAACCGCTGTGCGTAACGTAGGACAACTGGTGGGGCGAGATGTTCAGCTGCTTTGCCAGAATCTGACGGTCGCCGTTGGCCTGATTAAGCATATAGACAAAGTCGCTGTTCTCGAAAATGTTCGATACTTCGGGGCTTGCGAGCAGATCTTTCACGTTTTGCGTAATCGCTGTGGGCAGCCCGCCCCATTTACGAAAACGCTTCCAAATTTCAATGGAATAGGCGGCGGTCTGTTCCTCTTTCAGCAAAAGATGAAACTCATCGACGTAGTATCGCGTAGATTTTCCCACTTCACGATTGGCAGTGACACGTCCCCACACAGCATCCTGCACGATGAGCATACCCAGCTTTTTGAGCTGCTTGCCCAGCTGCTTGATGTCAAAGCAGACGATGCGGTTATTGATATCCACGTTGGTGTGGTGGTTAAAAATGTTCAGACTGCCCTTGACGTAGATTTCCAGCGCAGCCGCCACATGGCGGGCTTCCGGTTCATCTTGCGTCAGCAGGGCGTTGTACAGATCTTCCAACAGCGGCATATTTTCCGGGATGGGATTCTCGAAATACTTGCGATAGATCACATGGACGCAGCGGTCAATGACCGTCTTTTCCACCGGCTGCAAGCCCTCTTTGCCGCCGACCACCAGTTCGCACAGGGACAGCACAAAGTCGGCTTTCAAAGCCAACGGGTTGTCCTCCTCCGAGTAGTTGCTGTTGATGTCCATCGGGTTGATATACTGGGTGCTGGCAGGGCTGATGTGGATGACCTGCCCATGCAGACGCTCCACCAGCGGAGCGTAATCGGCTGGGTCAGCGGTGTTACCACCGCCTTCCCGCCTAAGAACCGTACATGACAGTTTCCCGTCATACGGCTCAAGCATTTCATCACTTCTTCAAGCGGTTCTCAGCATAAATACGCTGACAGGTGCAATGAACGTAGCGCATATTGCGAACATCTTCCATGCCAGCCTTTGCCTTTGGTGCAAGGTAGAAGATTTCTCTTTCTTCCGTTACATCCATCGGCATTCCGCAGTGGTAGCACAGCCCGTTCTGGTTTTTCCAAATCGTCTTGAATTTTCCAGTCAGCCGGTGCATTCCTTTATCGAATTTCCTTTTTTGGAAATACGCCTCATCGAGGAACGGATTTGCAGTAGCTTTTATCTTGGTATGTCGCACAATGGCTGTGCTGTCTACCCGTATCAGCTCCTTGTTTTCCGTAGAGAACACCCAGTTCCGATTACCGACACGATGCCAGTATCTCATGGAAATCCACCACTTGTTCTTCTTTGGGTGCCGTCTTTTAGCCCATCGCCACAGCAGTTCGTACAGGACGTAGTCCAGATGCGCGAACGCATCACTTGCGCATACGGACTGGTGGTAATTAGTCCAACCTCGAATTTGTTCATTCAACTTCATAATCAGAACATCTTGCTGCCACGCTTTTCCTCTGCGGAGAATCGTGTCAGAGATATTGGAAACGATAGCCTTGACCGCCTTTTTGGAAGGCTTGATAATCAGCTTTTCGTTATACTTTCTGAAGTTCCAGCCGAGGAAGTCGAAACCATCGTCAATGTTGGTGACAACGGTCTTTTCATCAGAAAGTTCCAATCCGCGTTCAGCGAGAAACTCTCGAATCAGCTCCTTTGCTTCAAGAGCCAGTTCAGGTGTTGCCGCTGTGACCACAAAATCGTCTGCATAGCGGACGAAGTTTACTTTGTGGGCATTCTTAAATCTTGAATCGACCTTACCGAGCGCGTTCGTGTGAAAGCGTTCGACCAGCTTCTTCTCGATACCATCCAGCGTCATGTTCGCCAGAATGGGGGAGATAATACCACCTTGCGGAGTTCCTTCCTCGGTAGGAAAGAGTTCGCGCTGATAGATAAATCCCGCCTTTAAGAACTGCTTCAAAATGTTCTTGTCCATGGGGATGTTCGCCAGAAGCCAATCATGGCTGATATGGTCGAAGCAACCTTTGATGTCACCCTCCAAAACCCACTTCGGAGAAATGTGCTTGCGCGACAGTGCATTGAACAGATATTCGCAGGCATCCTGTGCGCATCTTCCTTTTCGGAAACCAAAGGATTTCCCATCTGCTGTTGTTTCCGCCACCGGCTCCAGTGCCAAAGCATAGAGAGCCTGCATTGCGCGGTCATACATTGTAGGAATGCCCAATGGACGCTTTTTCTTCTTGTCCTTCTTTTCGATATACACTCTACGGAGAGGACGCGCACGATACCCTTTATCTGTCAGCGATAGAACCGCTTTCATTTTCTTCGCCGGGGTGTTCCAGAGAACACCATCCACACCGGGAGTCTTGCGCCCATCGTTGGTAACGACACGCTTAACAGCCAGTGCTTTGGCGTAAAAGGAATGTGTCAGAAGATACTGAAGTCGTTTTACTGCGTTGTAGTCTTTTTGCTGAGTTGCCTTGACAATCCTGATTTGTAGCCTGTTGACTTCCCGCTCTGCCTTATGCCAGTCAATGTTTTTCCATTGGGCACTCAACATAGCTTCGTCCGACAGCTTCTCAGAAGTTTTACCTTCCGTCGTTGAATACTTATCGTTCACAGGAATACCTCCAATCTTGCCATGAAATACCCGGAATAAGTCAGCACCCTTTCAGGTCAGGGCAAATTTTGAACCCCTATGCTCACCGTTACAGTGAACCTTTCGCTTTTTATTCCATCTCATACCCTCTGCGCCATTTCTTCCTCTTGCGAGGTCGATACCTTTGTTCAAGGAACGCATAGGGTTTTCCACGTTCCACGTAATGCATAATTCTCGAATGCCTTAGCCGCCATCTTTGAACCGGGAGGATTTGTGTCCATTTGCTTCGGGGTAGCGAAAGGCCCCTCGGCCACCTCCAACACCTTTTGGTGTAGGTGTATCAGCCTTATTTCACCTATTCCCTGTAACGATCCTTACGATGATTCACATTACGTTCGACATAGCATTCTTTACCCTAACAGTACATCCGCTTTAGGCTGGCAGATTTCCCATATTGTCCTGTGAGCTTCCCAACGCCGGCTTTTGACCAGTGCAGGTCACAGTAGGGTTACTCCAAATGGATAGAGCAGTGTTTATACACAATACATTACGCGACTTCGTGTCGCACCTCACATTCTGGGTCGCAGATGATAATATCATCGTCTGTCACGAGGAACGCATTGCAGATCTCACGCTTTGCGCTGAAGGATTTACCGGAACCGGGAGTGCCCAAAATCAGACCGTTGGGGTTCTTCAGCTTTTTGCGGTCAACCATAATCAGGTTGTTGGACAGGGCGTTCAAGCCATAATACAGGCTTTCCTTGCCGTTGTCGAACAGCTCCTGTGTGGTAAACGGTACAAAAATCGCCGTGCTGCTGGTGGTCAGCCCCCGCTGAATTTCAATCTGGCAGTCTGCCAGCGGCAGGCTGCTCATCAGCCCCTGCTCCTGCTGAAAATCAAGGCGGCATAATTCGCAGTTGTGCTTCTGCGCAATGCTGACCGCCTGAAACACGTTGGTTTCCAGTTCCTGCTCGGTCTTGCCGGTGTTCAGCACCAGAAAAGTGACAAGGAACATCCGCTCGTTCTGGCTCTGCAATTCCTTCAAAAGTGCCTTGGCATCCCTGCCGTAAGTCGCCAAATCAGACGGCAGCACGTCCATGTCGTATCCGGCGCGGACGGCTTTTTTCTGCTCCTCGATCTTGCTGCGGTCCAGTTCGGTGATGGTGTGCTTGATGGTTTTGATGGCCTTGTTCTGGTCAACGGACTGGATGTGCATGGTAACGATCTGGCTGGAATCCATGTCCAGAAAATCCTTCAGCAACTGGTCGCTCAGGTCAGAAGCCGTGATATTCAGAAAGCTGACCGCCCCGAAGATGCCGCCCATCTGAAAGGTACGGCTGTTCTTAAACGCCAGTGCAGTGGGGGCAATGGCATCCTTTACGGACAGACCGCTGGGCACAAGGTCTTTCCAGTTGAAGTGGAACTTGTTGGCTCCATCCATGTTCAGCATCCCGTGCATCAGCCGCAGACGCTCCGTACCGTCCAGCGGCTTTGCCAGAACGCCCAACCTGTGAAAGTTGTTCATCAGGTCGTTCTGGATGTGCTCCAACCGGGGTTTGACCTGTTCCATGCTGTCGCCCTCGATGCCGTAGGTCAGGAATTTGGTCTTGGTCAGACCGTTGTTGCCCTTGGAAAGCTGCTGCCGCAGCATCTGGGAATACTCCGCACGAACATCATCAAAGCCATCCTGCTGGTACGGGATGCGGATGGACTTCTCGAAGTCTGCCGAATCGGTGGCGGTGTTCACAAAGGACAGTTCAAAGTGGATAGAGCTGTCGAAAAAGTTGAGAAAACTGCACCATTCCTCAAAGATGGCGGTCTTGTCCTCCTGCTGCGCCAACTGATAATTGATATCCTGATACTGGATGGTGCGGGTGTAGTAGCCGGGACGGACACGGCAGGTGCCGTCCTCAAACATCCGCTGGAACGGGATGCTCTCCTGTGTCGTGCGGGGCACCGTGGACTTGGGCGGCTTTTTGCCGTCCTTATTCTTTTTCAGAAACGGAATCATGGGCGTCATCTCCCTTCATAAGCAGTGCATAGTAATTGCGGGTCTGGTACGGACGCACCTTCGGGCGAACAAAGCGCGCCTGAAAGTAGTACCGCAGGATCTTTTCAGCCGGCTGACCGTTCTTCTGATACATGGCCAGAAAGAACATGGGCAGCATGACCGCCATCATGCCGAGGGTAGCGCCGGAATTGCCTGCGGTATCCCGCAGGACAAAGAACAGCGGCACCCCTACGACTGCCGCTGCACCAAAACAGACGAGCTGCCGGGCGGTCAAATTGAAGGCTACTTTGGACTTCACCTTGCTGAAATCGCGCGGCACGGAAATATAAGCTGCCAAAATTTCACCTCCGAATCAATGGGCACCCAGCAGAGTTTTGGCGACAGAGCTGGTCTTGAACAGCGAGAAGCAGAGCAGCACGGTATACCCCACGATGCTCCAGATCGAGTTGATGGCATCCCCGGATATGGCAACATTCTGAAGCAGAACGGCATAGATCGCCACGCAGATCAGAATCAGGAAGCCCTGAAATCCCAGCGCAAACAGAGAACGGAGATAGTTCTGCCCCACATGGGATTGCTCATGGTTGCCCCATGTTGCCATGGGCACCGGGGCAAGGCTGACCATCATGTAGATCTCAATCATTCTTCCGTAGACGATGACGAAAATCACGATGGACAGGATGCGCATGGTGATGCCGATGAAGAAGGACTGCAAGAACAGCCCGAACAGTGGTCCTACGTCCATCTGCATCATGCTGGATTGCAACATGGAAAGCCCGATGTCGTTCACCCGCGTGTTGCCAGAAATAATGCCGCTGGAATTTGCCACCACCTGCTGCGTCACGTCGAACACCGCCATGATGATGTCGAAGGTGTTGGAGATCATCCACACCGAAATGGCAGTCTTGAAGATCCATTTCATCAGCAGCGCAGGTTCAAATTGTGCCATGTTGTTGTGCTCTGTGATGAGCTGAATCAGCTCATAGCAGGCTATAAAAGTCAAAATCACACCTGCAATGGGCAGCACCACATTCCGGGAGAGGGCTTCGATCATAGCGAAAACGCGCGGTTCAAAACTGGATGGTTTGGTGCCGACTTGCTGGGCGATGCCGCCCACTTGGGTGTTCACATCATCAAACAAGCCGGAAAGATTGGACATGATTGCCGCTGTCAGCAGCGACTTGATCCAATCAGAGATCGCTTTGAGAACTGTTTCCACTCAGCGCCACCACCTATCAAGAAAAATGGTTGATAAGGGTCTTGAGCAGGTTGAGCAGAAAAATAAGGTGAGTCAGAATCTGCATAATAGCACCGTCCTTTCAGAATAAAGGTGAATATTCGATTTGCAATGCGTTTCCTCTTGTGATAAGAATCCGTTTGCCACGGAGGGGCTGGAAACACTTGCAAGTAAATATGTACGGGGCGGCAATCGCCGCCCGGAAAAGATTAGCCGAACAGACCGCTCAGCAGGGGGATCAGGGTGATGCCAATCAGGGCAACACCGCCGCCAGCCATGAGCTGCTTCATCCCCTGACTTTTTGCGGAGGGGTTATCGCCGCCGTAACCCTCCATCAGGTTGACGGCACCCCACACGCCCAGACCGGCACCCAATGCCACAACCAGAGTCTTCAGAACGTCCACTGCGCTGTTAAAGAATTCCATAGAAAAATCTCCTTTGTTTTGAAAAAGTGACCCTGCACACACCTGAAATCCGTTTGCAAAAAGCCGAAAACCACGGCGAAGGCTGATTTTCCGGTGTACCTGTTGGGTCAATGGGTAAAAAATAACCGCTCGTCTTATCAGGCGGGCGGGAGTGAATCGGCATCTACCATGATGAAGGTATCATCCGGGTGGATTTTTTCTTTTCGGTTCAAGAACTTCTCGATATCGAGGGCGTTCTTGGGGTCATAATCGGAGGTGTACTTGTAGTTCGGGTGCTGGGTCAGGTCGTATTTGTCCGAAAGGAAAGGTCTGACGCCACGCAGCTGCAGGATGCACTTGTCGCCATCCAGCACAGCTATTTCATCGCGGCTCAATAATTCATGACCAAGTTTCTGGTAATTTGTGCCGTAAGATGGTGAGTTTCCTCTGGTGTCGGAATTGTTATAGCTGTCGATTGTTTCTTTCCCTAGTGCTTCAGACAACTCTTTCAGGGTGGTGGGTTCGCTGCCGCCGAGGAAAATCTGGCTGTCCATGTTGCCCACGATGGTATCCGCGTTATCTTTGTAGATGGCTTTCAGCTGGCTGCGTGTCTGCAAGACCAGACACGCCGAGATCTCACGGCTGCGGATGGTGGCTACCAACTTTTCTAGCTGCGGAATTTGACCAATGTTGGCACACTCGTCAATCAGGCAGCGGACATGGACTGGCAGCTTACCGCCGTACACATCATCGGCTTTGTCGCACAGCAAGTTGAAAAGCTGGGTGTAGATCATGGAAATCAGAAAGTTAAAGGTGCTGTCCGTATCGCTCATGATAAGGAACAGCGCCGTTTTCCGGTCACCCAGCTTGTCCAGTTCCAGCTCATCGTACATGGTGGCATCCCGGACTTCCTGAATGTCGAAGGGTGCGAGCCGGGCACCGCAGGAAATAAGAATCGACTTAGCCGTTTTGCCGGCAGCTAGCTTGTAAAGTTTGTACTGCCGCACGGCAAAGGATTTTGGCTTCTTCTTGCCCAGATCCTCAAACAGTAGGTCAACTGGATTCTGATAGGTTTCATCATCTTCCGAAACCTGCATAGTGTTTAGCATTTCCAGCAATGTTGCGAAGTTTTGCTCCTCGACAGGGGCTTCGTAGTGGAGGTACGCGATCAGTGAAACCAGCAAAAGCCGTTCAGCCTTGTCCCAGAAAGGGTCGCCGCCCTGACCTTCACCTTTGGTGTTGGTCATCAGTGCGGTCACGAGTTTCAGAACATCCTTTTCACTGTGGATGTACGCCATGGGGTTATAGCGCATACTCTTGGAAAAGT
>ERZ506929.894-NODE-894-length-10980-cov-4.037162_pt1 | contig 10980 bp, 7 predicted proteins | sample MGYA00513173_ERZ506929 | MGnify/ENA metagenome assembly ERZ506929 | reverse complement strand
CTTTTCCGAGAGGGACGGCAGCTGTTGCTGCAAGGCGCGGACATAGGCCATTACTACCGGATCCTCGCGCTTTTGCCCCAGCACAACGCCGAAGCGGTGTCCCCTGCCCCAGTCCAGTACCCGCACAAAACTGAGGTCCGGCCTGCGGTAATAGACCGCCGGGACCATCTTGAGTGCCGGGTCGCCGTAGGCCGCACTGCGGATACCGCCCACCGGCGTAAACTCCACCCCTCGGTCCATTCCCTCCTGCAGCAGGCTTGTTTCGTAGACAGTCTGGTACATCTCCTTGATGGGTAGCCAGCGATATTGCAATGCCTGTTCCAAGGTCAATCTGCCCACCGGCATATCAGCGGGCGGGTGGATGGGGATGCAAAGTTCTGGCATATAGAACAGCGGCACAAAGGTAAGCCCCTGCGCGTAGAACTCTGCACTTTCCAGCTGGAAGGAAAGATCCATCTCCCCTTTTTTCAGGCTGCGCCAGACCTCGCTGCGGTTGGCACACCACCCCAGAATAGGGGTATACTGCAGGCACAAGTCACTTGTCAGGGAAAACACATCATACACGAACATCCGCATTGCCTCATGACACCCTGCGATAATCAGATGTCTTTCCGGCGGTTTTTCCTGCTGCTGCACTGCGCGGGCATGGCACACTGCCTGCTGATACAGGGCTATCAGCTGCTTTGCCTTGGGGTAAAAATCCTGCCCCGACGGGGTCAGCACCACCCGGCGCGGCACATGCTGGAACAGTTCAAACTGCAATTGCCCTTCCAGCGTGCGAATCTGCTGCGAAAGTGCCGACTGGGAAAGATACAGCGCCTCTGCCGCCGCAGAAAAGCTGTTCAGCTCCACGATCTTTACAAAGCCCTCCAGTGCGCTCTCGTTCATGCTTTTCTCCCTCCCGCAATACATTAGGTTGGCCTAAATTATAATATAAAAAACATGAATTGTAAACAGCACCCTTCTACGCTACAATTGTTAAGGATTCCGCAAAGTGCCTTTTACTTTGCTGCACGATAAGAAGGAACACAAAGAAGAACAAAAAGAAAGAGAGCGTACCTATGAACAAGATTTCCCGCAAGGGCTTTCTGAAGATCGCCGCTGCCGCCGCCATGAGCGGTGTCACTGCCGGCGCACTGGCTGCCTGCAATTCCGCCTCCAGCTCCACTGCCTCCGGTGCTGCCGGTCAGTACATCCCCGGCACCTACGAGGGCACTGCCGAGGGCATCTCCTCCACCGTCAAGGTCACCATGACCTTCTCTGACAGCGCTGTCACCGACGTGGTGGTGGACACCTCCGGCGAGACCGCTTCTTTCGGCGCTGCCGCTGCCGATGAGCTGCGTGAGCAGCTGATGGCTGCCGGTTCTGCCGAGATCGACGGCGTTTCCGGCTCTACCATCACCTCCGATGCCGTGATGAAGGCTGCCAAGAGCTGCTACGCACAGGCAAAGGGCGAGGCCGTGATCTCCAGCGTGCAGCTGCCCACCGGCGATGAGAACGACTGGCTGGGCAAAGAGCCTGACATCGACGAGGCTTCCATCACCGAGACATGGGATACCGATATCGTCATTGTGGGCGCTGGCAACGGCGGTATGTGCGCAGCCGCTTATGCTGCACAGAACGGACTGAACTTCCGCATCATCGAGCAGAATTCTGCCGTTATGGATACCCGCCACTGGTACGGCACTATCGACAGCAGCGAAGCAAAGAAAAAGGGCATCGCTCCTGTTGACCGCGCCGAGCTGCTGAGCGAGATCTCCCGCTCCATGGGCGGTCGCTGCGACCAGCGCGTAGTTAAGACCTGGATCAATGAGTCTGCCGCCATGCACGATTTTGTTTCCGGCATTCTGGAAAGCGAGCCCTACAACTATGTATGCAACCTGACCTCCGGCGATGAAGCCAAATGGCCGGATGATACGCAGGTGAGCCAGAGCAAGCTGATGTTCCCTGTGCAGCAGGTCGACTACAGCAGCGCCGAAAAGCCCCGCAACGTGGTATTTCAGGAGTATATCGAGAGCAAGGGCTACAGCATCGACTTTAACACCGGCCTTGCCAAGCTGGAAAAGGATGCCGACGGCCGCATCACCGGCGTTATCGCCCAGAGCACTGCCGACGACCACTTCATCCGCATCAACGCAGCCAAGGGCGTGCTGCTGGCCTGTGGCGGCTATGCAGGCAATCCCTACATGATGGAGCAGCTGGACCCGCTGGGCACCAGCGTGACCACTGCCTGCTCCTATACCCCTGCTGACAAGGGCTATGGTATCCGCGCCGCTATCTGGGCAGGTGCACATCTGGATGCAGAGCCTGCTCCCGTGCTGTTCGACCGCGGTCTGGTGGCACCCGGTGTGGATGCCGGTTATGTGGACAATGGCTCTGCCTTTGGCGGCAAGGCCTTCCCCGGCACTGTGGGTCAGTACAACCCCGGCAGCCAGCCCTTCCTGAAGGTCAACCGCCATGGCGAGCGTTTTATGAACGAAAGTCAGGAATACGACAATGCCTCCCATGCTTCTTTCCAGCAGCCGGGGCACGTTTATGCCATGATCCACGATGCAAACTTCCGCAGCGACGTAGATCGCTTCCACACCATCGGTTGCTCTGCACTGACCCGTTACATTCCCGGCATGATGGAAGGTCAGCTGGAGCAGTACGAGGGTGAGGGCCTGATCATGAAGGCGGACACCATTGAAGAGCTTGCCGACAAGATGGGCTTTACCGGTGCTGACAAGGACAACTTTGTAGCCACCGTTGCCCGCTACAACGAGCTGTACGACAAGCAGAACGACGAGGACTTCGGCAAGCCTGCAAGCCGCCTGAGCGCCATCCGCACCGCGCCCTTCTACGGCTGCTGGCTGGGTGCCTCTCTGCTGACCACCGAGCAGGGCATTGCCATCAACGAAAAGGGTCAGGCTCTGGACAACGATAACAAGCCCATGCCCGGCCTGTATATCACCGGCGACATGTCCGGCAGCTTCTTTGCCAACAACTATCCCTGCCTGATGGCTGGTGTTGCCATGGGCCGCACCCTGACCTTCGCCATGAAGAGCATCAAGCAGATGGCCGGTCTGGAATGATGTCACTCCCCGGAAAATGAACTGAAAACTGTATAAAAATGCAGCGCCGCTGAAGCCCTGAAAAGCTTCGGCGGCGCTGTTTTACGTTTCCCTCTATACACAAAAAATGTCAGGCAGTCCTCAGCACACGGCGCGGCGGGGAGCGGCCAGAGGCTCGATCACCGGCGGGTGCATCCCTTCCCGGTAGTCCAGATCCCCCTGATCCATGCCGCGGAGCAGTACCTCGGCGGTGGCAATGGGTACGCTGTGCATATCGCACAGGCGGAGCAGGTTCTGCTCGTTGGAGCTGCCGCTGTCGGCCCGGAGCGGGTCGCGGAAGAACAGCACCAGATCCACTTCATCGCAGGCAACACGGGCGGTGATCTGCTGGATGCCGCCCAGCTTTCCGGAGAGGTAACAGTGAACTGGCAAGCCGGTGGCCTGGTTCAACATCCGGCCGGTGGTACCGGTGGCAATGACAGTGTTCCGGGACAGGATACCACTGTAGGCGGTGCAGAACTGAAGTGCAAGTTCTTTGCGGGAATCATGTGCAAGAATGGCAATTGTCATAATTCGCTCTCTCCTTTGTACTAGTGTCGTCATGCGGACATCTGTTTGAAATGGAATGCAGTTGTGGGAAGGACAGTTCCGGGCACACTTCAGAGCGCCCCGCCGAACTTGTTCCCATACTTTCCAATATAGTTTTACCGCGTCGAAATATGGGTTGTCAAGGGGAAAATGAGAATTTTTACCCTAATTTCCGATAAAAGTACGACTTTATTTTTGTACAGAATGGAGAAATGAAAAATACATCATGGCACAAACGGAAAAATAATTTTCGAAATTTTGGTCCGAAAGTGTTTCTATAACAAAAACAGTCCATCCCTGCAAAACAAAAATACAGGCCGCTGTCCTTCCACGGCGGCCTGTGAGAAAAAAACGGAAAAATGTTTTCGCAATTGAACGGTTCAGCGGATCTGGCCGCTGCCGTGAATGATGTACTTGTAGCTGCACAGCTCTTCCAGCCCCATGGGGCCACGGGCGTGGAGCTTCTGGGTGGAAATGCCCATCTCGCACCCCAGCCCGAACTCCCCGCCATCGGTAAAGCGGGTGGAGCAGTTGACGTAGACCGCCGCACTGTCCACAGCCGCCGTAAAGAGGGCAGCATGGGCCTCGTCCCGGGTCAGGATGGCTTCGCTGTGGCCGGTGGAGTGCGCGGCGATGTGGCTGACGGCCTCCTCCACGCTGTCCACGACCTTGACAGCCAGGATGTAGTCCAGAAACTCGGTGTCAAAATCCGCAGGACCTGCAGGGGTGCCGGGGATGATGGCGGCGGCACGCGGGTCCAGCCGCAGCTCCACCGGGTGCAGCCCCTTTGCAGTGCGGTCAGGGCCCAGCCGCCGGGCCAGCTTGGGCAGGAACTCTGCCGCAATGTCACGGTGCACCAGGCACACCTCCTCCGCGTTGCAGACGCTGGGGCGGCTGGCCTTGGCGTTTTCGATGATGTCCAGCGCCTTGTCCTGTTCGGCAGAAGCATCCACGAAGATGTGGCAGATGCCGGTACCGGTCTGGATGCAGGGGACTTTTGCGTTTTCCACGCAGGCGCGGATGAGTCCGGCCCCGCCGCGCGGGATGAGCAGATCCACATAGCCCACCGCCGTCATCAGGGCGTTGGCCGAGGCGTGGGTGGTGTCCTCGATCAGGCAGACCGCTGTTTCGGGCAGGCCGTTTGTCCGCAGGCCCTCCCGCAGAGCCGTTACAATGGCGTTGGCACTGCGCCATGCCTCCCTGCCGCACCGCAGGATGCAGGCATTGCCGCTCTTGATGGCAAGGGCGGCGGCATCGCTGGTCACGTTGGGGCGGCTCTCGTAGATGATGGCGATCACGCCCATGGGCACGGCGGTCTTTTCGATGACCAGCCCGTTGGGGCGCTCCACCCGGCGCAGGACTCTGCCCACCGGGTCGGGCAGGTCAGCCACTTCCCGGATGCCCTTTGCCATGGCACTGATGCGCTCCGGTGTCAGGGCCAGCCGGTCCAGCATGACCTCCGAGATGTGTCCTCTGGCGGCTTCCAGATCGGCGGCATTGGCCTCCAGAATGGCCTGCTGGCGGGCAGGGGAGCAGAGCGCCCCTGCCATGCCCAGCAGGGCGGCGCGGCGTACCTCGCCCGAGGAAAGGCCCAGCGCGCTTCTTGCCGCGCGGGCGGCTTCCAGGATCTCCTGTGTCGTCATGGATCAGCCCTCCTTTCTGCCTGCAAAGCGGGTGCCTGCGGGTCTTCCGTCTGCAATGTCGTAGAGCAGCTCCGGGTGGGAGCCGTTGGCGATCACCATGTCCGCGCCCTCTGCCGTTACCATCTGGGCAGCACGGAGCTTGGTGGACATGCCGCCAGTGCCCAATACGGAGCCTGCCCCATCTGCCAGCGCCAGCACCTCAGGGGTGATGCGCTCTACCAGCGGGATGAGCTTTGCGTCCGGGTGGGTGTGGGGGTTGGCGGTGTACAGGCCGTCGATGTCGCTCAGCAGCACCAGCAGATCCGCATGGATGCAGCAGGTGACGATGGCAGCCAGCGTGTCATTGTCGCCGATGGAGGTGATCTCATCGGTGGCAACGGTGTCGTTCTCGTTGATGATGGGCAGCGCACCCAGCTCCAGCAGCCGGGTCAGGGTGTTCTGGAAATTCAGCCGCCGTCCCTCGTGCTCCACATCCACGCCGGTGAGCAGGATCTGCGCCACGTTGTGGTTGTAGGCGGTGAACAGGCGGTCGTAGGTGTACATCAGCTCACATTGGCCCACAGCGGCGCAGGCCTGCTTGGTGGCCATATCACCGGGGCGGGAGGGCAGGGACAGCTTGCCCACTCCCATGCCGATGGCACCGGACGAGACGAGGATGACCTCGTGCCCGGCGTTCTTCAGGTCGCTCAGCACCTTGACCAGATCCTCTGTGTGGCGGATGTTCAGCCGCCCGGTGGAGTGTGCCAGCGTGGAGGTGCCCACTTTGACGACGATGCGCATAAACTTAACCCTTTCCCATTTCCTTTGTCTTGTCGTAGGCGGCGATCACCGCATCGGTCACCGCGCCGCGGAAGCCGTGCTCTTCCAGCACGCGCACGCCCTGAATGGTGCTGCCGCCGGGGCTGCACACCGCATCCTTGAGCTCACCGGGGTGTTTTCCGCTTTCCAGCACCAGCTTGGCGCTGCCCAATACCATCTGGGCAGCATATTCCTGCGCCTTGGCCCGGGGCAGGCCGCAGGCCACGCCGCCGTCGGCCAGCGCTTCAATGAACTGGTACACCCAGGCCGGGCCGCAGCCGGAAACGCTGCTTGCCGCGTCGATCAGGGCCTCGGGCACAGCGTCCAGCCGCCCGGCGGGTGCCATCAGCTTCAGAAACTCCTGCTCCTCCTCCGCTGTCACATTGGCGGAGCAATATTGGATCATGCCTGCCCCCACCGAAGCCGGGGTGTTGGGCATGATGCGGATCACGGGGTAATCTTCCCCCGCCATCTCCTGGATGCGCGCGATGGAAAGCCCTGCCGCCATGCTGCAAAGGATGAAGCGGCTCGGCCGCTCGTTCAGGGTGAACTTAAGCGGAGCCAGCAGAGCCTCCATCATCTGGGGCTTGACCGCCAGAAAGATCAGGTCGGAGCGGCCCGCCACTTCGGCGTTCGTGGTGGTGTTGCAGCTCAGCTCTGCGGCCAGCGCCTCTGCCTTGGCGGCAGTGCGGTTGGCAAGATAAACGTTCTGTGGGTCGGCAGCCTTGCAGACGGCCCGCGCAATGGCACCGCCCATGTTCCCACAGCCTAAAAATCCGATGGTCTTGATCATACTTACTTTCCCTTCCTTTCTCACTCAGAAAGAAATAAATGGAACGCACATTCGTTCCACTCCATCCATTGTAAGCATCCGGAGCCAGAAAATCAAGAGGAACCTCCCGGAAACCCGGCAAAAAGGCGGCGGGACGGCTGCAAAATGGAGAAGAACGTGAAAAAAATATCAAAATGAGAGATTTTGAACTTGCAAAACGGGGGGCATTTGCGTTATAGTATAAAGGAAGTATTCTTACTTCTCTGGCCCCATAGGGCGGCCACCACGGTCGGCGGCACAGTGTGTGCCGCTGGGAAAGGATGGATCTCGTGTCGCAAACTACAAAAAGGGCGCTGGAAGCATCGCTGAAAAAGCTGCTGCTTCAAAAGCCGCTGAATAAGATCACCATCAATGATATCACCGAGGACTGCGGCGTGAACCGTATGACCTTCTACTACCACTTCAAGGACATCTACGACCTCGTGGACTGGATCATGGTCGAGGATGCCGCCAAGGCGCTGGAGGGCAGACAGAGCTTTGAAAACTGGACAGATGCCTTTCTGGACATCCTGCATCAGGTGCAGGACAACAAGGTTCTGGTGATGAATGTTTACCGCTCCGTGAGCCGTGAGCAGTTGGAACAGTACTTATATAAACTGCTGGACCACATGCTGCGGGACTTTGTGGACCGCAGTGCGCAGGGCTTTACCGTGCAGGATTCCGACAAGCAGTTCATCATCGACTTTTACAAATACGCGCTGGTGGGCATGGCGCTGGAATGGATCCGCAAGGATATGAAGGAGGATCCCGTCCGGATGACCGAGCGGCTGAATGTTCTGCTTCATGGCAATCTTGAGCGGGCGCTCCGCCGCTTCCGCACCGACCGCAGCCCCGCAGATCTTGACGACTGACAATATTTTATCAATCCGGGCACCGTGATGGGTTTTCCATCACGGTGCTTTTTCTGTTTATGGCTTTCCGTTTGACAAAATGTTACAGTATGATCAGCGCAAAATGAAAGGTGAAAACCTGGAAACCACAGCAAACGGAGGGAATAAAATGTATTATTCCAGCGGGAACTATGAGGCCTTTGCGCGCCCGAAAAAGCCTGTGGGAGTGGATCGGAAATCGGCCTATCTCGTGGGCACCGGTCTGGCAGCGCTGACAGCTGCCTGCTACCTGGTCCGTGACGGTCAGATGAAAGGGGAACATATCCATCTCTTTGAAAAGGGGGCTATCCCCGGCGGTGCCTGTGATGGCTGCCAGTACCCCGGCATCGGTTATGTGATGCGGGGCGGCCGGGAGATGGATGACCATTTTGAAGTCATGTGGGATCTGTTCCGTTCCATCCCGTCGCTTGAGACCGAGGGCGCAAGCGTGCTGGATGAGTACTACTGGCTGAACAAGGCAGACCCCAACTACTCGCTCTGCCGCGCCACGGAAAACCGGGGGCAGAACGCCCACACCGATGGGAAGTTCGGCCTTTCGGATCAGGGCTGCATGGAACTCATCAAGCTCTTTTTTACCCCGGATGAGCAGCTCTATGATAAGCGCATCACCGATGTCTTTGACGCGGAGGTGTTCTCTTCCAACTTCTGGCTTTACTGGCGCACCATGTTCGCCTTTGAGAACTGGCACAGCGCACTGGAAATGAAGCTCTATCTGAAGCGCTACATCCACCATGTGGGCGGTCTGCCTGATCTGCGGGCACTGCGCTTTACCCGGTACAACCAGTACGAGAGCATGATCCTGCCCATGATCCGCTATCTGGAAGGGCACGGCGTGCGCTTCCACTACAACACCAAGGTCACCAACATTGAGTTTGAGCTGACCGAGGGCAAAAAGCAGGCCAGGACCATCTGCCTGCTGGTGGACGATGAAGCGGAACGGGTGGACCTGACCGAGAATGATCTGGTGTTCATCACCAACGGGGGCTGCGTGGAAAGCACTTCCATCGGCTCCCAGGATCAGCCTGCAGTGTTCAACCCCACCCTCCGGCCCGGCAACGGTTGGGATCTGTGGAAGAAGATCGCCGCGCAGGATGAGGCCTTTGGCCGCCCGGAAAAGTTCTGCTCCGATCCGGAACAGACCAACTGGATGAGCGCCACGGTCACCACGCTGGACGAACGCATCGTGCCCTACATCCAGAACATCTGCCAGCGTGACCCGTTCAGCGGCAGGACTGTCACGGGCGGCATCGTCACGGCGCGGGATTCCGGCTGGCTGCTCAGCTGGACATTCAACCGTCAGCCCCAGTTCCGGGATCAGCCCAAGGGTCAGCTCGTGGGCTGGATCTACGGCCTGTTCAGCAACACGCCCGGTGACTACATCAAAAAGCCCATGCGGGATTGCACCGGCAAGGAGATCTGCATGGAGTGGCTGTATCATCTGGGAGTCCCCGAAAACCAGATCGAGGACCTGGCGGAGCACAGTGCCAACACCGTGCCTGTGATGATGCCCTATATCACAGCTTTCTTCATGCCCCGCACCGCAGGCGACCGCCCGGCGGTGGTGCCGGAGGGCGCAGTGAACTTTGCCTTCATCGGCCAATTTGCCGAGACGAAGCGGGATACCATCTTCACCACCGAGTATTCCATGCGCACCGGCATGGAAGCCGTGTACACCCTGCTGGATATCGACCGGGGCGTGCCGGAGGTCTGGGGCAGCACCTACGATGTCCGCGACCTGCTGAACGCCGCTGTTCAGCTGCGGGATGGCAAACCCCTGAGTGATCTGAAAATGAACTGGATCAAAAAATTTGCACTGGGAAAAGCGGCAGAAAAGGTACAGGACACCGACCTGGGCCGTCTGTTGCTGGAGTATAGGATCATCTGAGCGCCGGGAATTCAGCCCGGCAGGCAGGGAAGAGAGCCCTGTAAAATTCTATTGAATCTGGAGGAAATAAAAATGAATACCGCATTTGATTCTCTGACGCACAAAATGCAGCGTGCTGCACTGGGCAAGACTGTGGATCTCGTGCTTTCTCACGCTGAGAAGGACCCCGCCAAGACGGTTGGACAGATCGTAGATCTTTCAAAGCAGTTCTACGGCGATTCCTTCAGCGAGGAGACCTATGCACACGCCAAGCAGACCCTGAACGACCCCAACAGCAAATGGTCGAAGCTCATCAACTGTATGCTGAACCAGCTGGACCCCAACGTGGCCCGCACCACGGCCCTGAACCTGGGCTATGAGGCCTTCTTCCGCGGTACCAAGACCATCCGCGAGAATCGTGTCAAATATCAGTGCAATATTCCCTGGCTGATCCTGTTTGACCCCACCTCCGCCTGCAATATGCACTGCGTGGGCTGTTGGGCCGGTGAGTACGGCCACAAGAACAACCTGAGCTTTGACGATATGGATAAGATCGTCACCGAGGGCAAGGAGCTGGGCGTTTATCTGTACATGCTCACCGGCGGTGAGCCGCTGGTGCGCAAGGCTGATATCCTCAAGCTGGCCGAGAAGCACAACGATGTGCAGTTTGCCATCTATACCAACTCCACCCTGATCGATGAGCCGTTCTGCAAAGAGGTCGTCCGCCTGGGCAACATCGCCTTCATGCTGTCCATTGAGGGCACCCCGGAGACCAATGATGCCCGCCGCGGCGAGGGCCACTATGCTGCCGTTATGCGCGCGATGGATCTGCTCAAGGAGCACGGCATCCTGTTCGGCACCTCCATCTGCTACACCCGCGACAACATCGAAGCCGTTACCAGCGATGAGTTCATGCGTTTCCTCTGCGATAAGGGTGCACACTTCGGCTTCTACTTCCACTACATGCCCGTGGGCAACGAGGCAGCACCGGAACTGATGCCTACCCCGGAGCAGCGCAAATATATGATCGACCGCATCCGCTATCTGCGCTCGGAAAAGTGCGATATCCCGTTCTACCCGATGGATTTCCAGAACGATGGCGAGTTCGTGGGCGGCTGTATTGCCGGCGGACGCAACTACTTCCACATCAACTCTGCCGGTGACGCAGAGCCGTGCGTGTTCATCCACTACTCCAATGCCAATATCCACGACCAGAGCATTCTGGAAATTCTGCACAGCCCGCTGTTCATGGCTTATCACAACGGCCAGCCCTTCAACAAGAACCATCTGCGTCCCTGCCCGATGCTGGAAA
>ERZ506929.886-NODE-886-length-11032-cov-3.747654_pt1 | contig 11032 bp, 9 predicted proteins | sample MGYA00513173_ERZ506929 | MGnify/ENA metagenome assembly ERZ506929 | reverse complement strand
AATTGTTCCTTTTCACCATAATAATATATATTATTTGATAATATATATTCTTCCGGCAGTTCATTATTTGACTCTAAGAGCTGTCTCTTCATTTCGTCTACAGTATCAGCCAAGCTTACAGGCACAATCATTAAATCATATAAAGAAACTGGAAAGATATAGAAGGATTCTTTCAGCAACTCTTTTGTGTTATTCAATAATTCTTTTTGAATCAAAGCTAATGCTCCTTGATTTTTATTGTGAATATCACAGAAAGTCAACAGAGAATCTCCATCATTCTTTATTGGAACTAATTGGAATAGACTTTCTCTTCTAAGATTTTTAAGAGCCTGCTTTTTGATTGTATCTGCATCAATCTCCCAAATATTCATAAGTTCTTCCGTCACAGCTGCTCCGCCATGTTGTAATATACCATTATGTTTCTTTTGTATATCTACGTAGAACACAATCGCAAGGTCTAAGAAAGGAACGTAATACTTGTGTTCCAGGTATTTTTTATTCCATTCTTGATTTACCACCTGCATATATAGGCGGTCTTTTATTTTTTCGTAATTTTGAATATCCTGTGCGCTTAAGAATGGATTATTACGGGTTGATTCTTCATATTGATGTACAATCTCTTTCATAATTTCGTCCAGACTACTTCCTGAAGAATAATTATCATAACAATTATCAATAGAAACGACAGGAGAAATGTATTCCGTCTTTTTCTCAATAGTAAAACCCTCATAAGAAATTCCATTGCTCTTTTCAATCGTTCTCTGTGTGATTGTAACTTCCTCGCCTAACTTTTCTCTTAATAAATCAAATAATTTTTCTATAAATATATTTTTATCCATGGTCTTCTCCTTTTTATGCTACCTTTGAACCAGTCTTCTTCAATGCGTTCATAATGCGCTTGTAGTCTATTTCCGTTATATTTGCCAGTGATACATGATATCTTGCGATAATCTGCTGTTCTGTAACTCCTGTACGCTGCATCTCGTCTTGCAGCTTTTTCATGCGATAATCCGAAATTGGTCTTGTTTTTTCTGGCTGTGAGATTTGTCCGAAACTCTTATTTTCCATATTAATCTGATAGACTACTTCTTTTCGCTGATTACGAATCTCCAGGCTTTTAATAACTCTGCCTGATTCATCATAAGAAATGTAAGACACAAAGAAAGAATCTCTTACTTTTAGCTTTCCATTGTCCTCTGCAATACTTACTTTGTCTGATGGAATCCAGATAAATGGGGCGGTATAAAGCTCCCTGCCTATGCCGATATTAAAACAGGCACGTTTAAAAGAATCGGATGCAGCTCCTTTTACTGCTTCTGTGTAAGACTCTACTCCTACATCCTGTTTAGAAATCCATTCTCCATTTTCGTCACGAATACTGACTGTGCAAAATAAAGATCCATTTATTAATTCATGATGACGTTTCCAGCCAGTGATCCCAAATGTTTCATCTAATATATTCATATCACAACGTGCATCCTTGTACAGCAATAATGATATACCGTTTTTCCTAACAACACCTACACGAACTTCAATCTCATCTGCTCTTAATTCCCGAATCTTCTTCATTTTATACCTCCAAAAAAGAGAGGATACCATTATAGATACCCTCTCACCATATTTTTATTATTATGCTACTGAAAACTTACGATAGCTTACTTCCTTTTTACAGGCATCGTAAATCTCTTTGTGTTCTTTTTTGAGTTTATTAGAATCAATTCTAGTCTGAACTATTGGTTTCCACTTTACGATGTGTCCTCCTACTCTGCCTGCTTCATTTTCTGCTAATGCAGATTTCAACTGATTCTCAATAAGCTGTTTCTGCTCTGTTAATGAATCTAACTCTACTTTTATCTGCTCATATTTTTCGATGGCTGAAAGCATCTGCTCATCCAAATCAATGATAGAACCAACCTTTGGATTACTATATTTTGCTCCCAAATAAAGACTTGTGGCTTTAGATGCATCCACATCCGGTTCTTCCCCAGTCTTAACACAATGCCAAAAGTGGGATTCCATGCTTACCAGCATCTTGATAAGCTGTTCATCCCGGTATATTTCCGTCCAATAGAATTTATTGCCGCCTACCAATACAGCAATGTAGGCTTTCTGAAAGCCTGTGACTGCCAGATAGTGCTGAACCTGTAACTGATAGGCTTTAGGAATCTCTCCATTCTTCCAGTCATTATTTTTAAATTCAATAGCGGTCTTTGCTTCAAAAATAGAATAAGTGCCGTCAAACTCACTGACGACACCATCTAAATCTGCAATCATAAAAGGATATTCTTTGCTTCTAAGAATGGAATTTTTCTTTCTTACCATTAAGCCTGTACGCTGGATGAACTCCTTTTTTACGACATCTTCAAGAACCTTACCAAAATGTATCACTTCGGATTCTTCTTCTCTTACTGGAATCTCCCCGCGTTTCTCCTGCCATAACTCAAAGATGCTGCGGTAAGGATTACATCCGGCAATGATACCTGCATCACTGCCGCCGATTCCAAGCGTTCTTATTTTCAGCCATTCTTCTGTTGAGAAATTTTTCGTGGAACACACAATATCGTATTTCATTTTTAACTGCCCCTTCCTTTATGCTGCAATGGTAATGCCATGTTCTTTGTCATAATGATATACGTTATAACTTAAAATATCTTTTTCAGCCACAACGGTTTCATTGGCATCTCGAACCATTTCTTTCAGTTTATCGACTCCATCTTCCAGTTCACTTGCTCTTACAAGAAGAACCTCATTTACGGAAGATGGAAGGATATATAAATCATCTTCTAATGCCTCGGCAATGGCTCCAACTACTTCTGGACTCATAAAATAGATCGCTCCATCCACTTCCTTTTGATTGGTAAGGATATATGTTGTTACTTCATCTTCTCCCAGTGGAAGCTTTGCTCCAATACTCATTTCTATATATCGCCCTAAATTCATTAATTTAGGTGGGAAAAGTCTTAATGTATTTGCCAATGCCACAGCATAAATTTCTTCTTCGGTCATACCTAAGATTTCAGCATCCCCTTTTGATAATGCCATTGAAGCCATTCCTTCTTTATCCATTTTCAGAATCACTCTTACGACTGCGGAAAGGTCTAAAAATTTTTTTGATATGCACTTCTCTACTAATGACTCATTTCTTTCTGTATTAACCAGCTTTACAAATAAACTCTTTTTTGCAATTTTCTTTAATACTTCCTGTTCTAATGTTTTCATTATCTTTCCTCCCCTTTCTTTTCTTCTGTTTTCTCTGTCTTGTTCCATAACTGCTTTAAGTATTCAAATAAATCGGCTACCCCTAATAACTTTTCTAAGAGTACTGGGTCAAATTTCTTTAAAATGATACAGAAAATCTCATAGACCGGATGTCCTGTGTTTTCTGTATCTCCAGTATCACAGCCGGTTGTAGTGGCTGCAAAACTATTTGATTGTCTGTACTTCTTCATTTCTGAAAGAATTTTCCCTTCCACGATGTCTTTTACTGGCTTCAACTGTATCCCCTCCCTTATGCCGATAACACCATTTGATAAGTCTTATCTAAGACTGGCAGACCATCCACAGCTTTCTTAAATAAGTTTTCATTGTAATTCTTGGTCTGGCGTAAAGGTTTACCGTGATAAGCCATATCGGATACCGCATTAATGAAACGATATCCGTTCTTTCCTACTCCCTGCAGATCAGGTGCATCAAAGTAGCACATCTTTAAAGTTTCCTGCTGTTTCAGATTATTTTTCTTCTGCATCTCGCTTAAATCCTCACTGACTGGATACAGAGAATCGATCATAGCAAGTACTTTCTTATCCGTAAGCTTCTTAGCCTGTAATTCATTAATAGAGCGTCCTAATTGTGACATATAGGCATTGGCAAGCTGCAGGGTTTCTCTTGCTTCATCCATACGACTCATTACATTGCCCGTATGTCTGGCGGACCATACACGACTTGCGCCTTTTAATGCCAGATTAAGTGTATTCTGGCATACAACACGTACAGGTGTCATAGCGACACGAATTGCACCTGAACCATCATGAGAGTTGCAGAACACTAGATATGGCTCAATAGCATCTCCAGAAATAATGTATTTCTCTGGAAGTTTTGCAAGCATCCAGACGATTTTCCCTCCGGCAAGACTTCCGGCAGTTTCGTACTTTACCCCTTCTCCCAGCAATCCATCTGTAAAAGCGAAAGCTTCTTCATTCTGGACAATCTTATATCTGTCACCTACGATTCCTAATATGTTACGGTCAATATCTCGGATATTAGCTTTATATCCTGGGATTCTTTCTCCTGATGCCGCATATACATCGGTCTGCTCTACTTTCCAGTCAAGGCCTGCCTGAATCAAGGCTTCTTTAGACTCTGGTGCTTCTTCCACTCTGACTCCTAATCCATGCCATGGAGCCTTTCTTGTATAAAACATACTTTCTACATTTGCTGCCATCTTACTTTCCTCCCTTTCTTCCTGTAATGACAATAATGATAGTTACGATTGATTTAATAATTCCCATCGGCTTATCCTCCTTATTGTGATGGAATTTTTATCTTATTACAGGAAGATGGTGTATCATTGTGATTTGAGAATTTACGGATAAAAATAAGAAAATGGTTTATGATGTACAAGAAGTATAAGAAGTTTGTTATGAATCTCAAGAAATTGCTACTTGACAGTAAGAAATTAAATTCTTCAAAAATCAGTTGATAATTACATTGAAATTGCGTATAGTTTGAATAAGAGAATTAAGTAATTTTAATTCTAAAAAGCTGGTGAGTCTCGACCAGAATATGAGAACTAAAAAAAGGCAAAGGAGTGAGAAATTACTCCTTTTTTTTATCCTTTTTTTCAAAAATGATAAATAGGAAAGACATTTGTGATATGATAAAAATATCCTGCAAATGATAAATATGCAAAAGGGGTTCATATATGGAAACAACAGAAAAGAATCGATTTAGTATTTTACTTGAGCAGCTGATTAATACAGGAGAAGTGAAGAATGCATCTTTGGCAGCAGCACTTCGATATGATGCAAGCTATATCAGCAAATGGATTACCGGTCGGATGATTCCGGCTGAAAAGACAAAACGGAAAGTACTCAGAGGTATCAGCCAGGAAATTGTCAGACAAAGTACACAGAGCGGATTGGAGAATTTGTGTGCGGACTATCAGATATCAGACTGTGAAGAACTCAAAACGGTGATCTATGATCATTTGGATGCAGAGTATAATTATGTTCTGGAATTGCAGAAAACATATGGTACACTCATTGCACCGAAGATGAGCTTTTTTATGTCATTAAGTCCGACGCAGTATATTGCAAAAATGCATCATCCGGTTCTCAGGCGTGTGAAACAGTTAAATATTACAGCGGAAATGGATCTGCTGGCATTAAGGCATGAGTACCGTATGCAGATTGTACAAGGTAATATGAGGCGGGAAGTCTACCGGACCTATCCGGATGTCCACTTTTCACTTACTATTCATATCGAACCAGACAAAATGAATATCATCGGAGATACAGTATTTTTAATGAACATGATATCAGATATGTCCAGAATCGATTTTAGATTATACAAAAGCAGTCAGGCGGCAGGTAGAATGATTTTTTCAGTACAGGATGATTTTATGATCAGCGGTATGCTGGCAGATGATAAGCGCTGCATGGCCATCAATATCAGCACAGAAGAAGATAATTGCCGGTGGATGTTTGAAAATCTGAGTGAATTGTGCACAAGGGATGCTTTGCTTTATCGTCCTTCAACAATCAGAAGATTGGTAGAGGAACAGGGATATCAATATTCCATGCTTTCTATGAATAAGCGATGGTATATAGGGCATATAACGGAGTGCTTTTTGCCGGATGAATTATTTGAAGAATTGTTAGTGCATGCAACAAAAGAAATGAACTTGGAGATGGATGAGACACAATTGAGATATCTGCATGCATTAACCCAGAAGACATTGGAAGAAAGTCATACCCAGGTAATTATCTATGAAGATGCCCTGTCGGATCTTGTGATAGGCAGGACGATTAGTTTCTTCGGATGCAAACTGAAGCTTTCATTGAGTCAAATCCAGACATATTTAAAATGCCTGAAGCATACATGTCTGAACCATTTAAACCTGGAAGTAAAATTGGCTATAGGCAAATTTGTGAAGGATTATCAATATGAAATGACACAATGTGTTTTTACTTCAGACAGTATTTCTTATCTTAGGCTCAATACAGAAAACAGGGAAAATAATCTGGCTTTATTTAATCATTCGGATATGACAGAGATTTTTGTCCGTTTTTTTGATGAAATATGGGAAAGCAGTGATGGAAAATGTCTGTCAGAATCTACAGAGATTAAGCATTTTTTTGACCATATGATTCAAAATACAGAAATTCAGTCAGGAATTTCATTCAGTTTTTAATGTATTTTGTCATGATGATTCAATCCCATTCATTTATTTTCATGTTAAACTGACCTCATCTTATAGAAAGATGAGGAAAATGTTATGAATCAACAAGTGACAGGAAAACCAAGTATTGATAAACCATGGATGAAGTACTATCCGTCGCAGCTGATTCAGGGACTTACAATTCCTGAGCAGACAGTTTATGAATATTTAATGGAAAGGTGTCCGGGAGATGATGTTGCAGCTATCCATTATTACGGCAGAGACATCAGATGGAGAGAATTGAAAGAGCAGGTGGACCTGGCCGCCAGATCGCTGCGTGCCATCGGATTTGGCGAAGGAGATCAGATACCGATATTTTTGCGGGCGGTTCCGGAATTTATTTACTTGCTGCTTGCTGCGGAGAAAATAGGAGCCTCTGTTTTGTGCAGAGACAATACGCTTGAAGAGAATATAGCAGCTGTTAAAAAATCAGGTGCAAAGATGATCATTGCCCACGACTTCCTTTCTCATGAAGAACTTAATCGTTACAGAAAGGAAGCCGGCATCAGAGGTGCTGTTTTATTAAGCCCAATCCGCAGTGCCATGAGAACGGGGCTGCCGGATTACTGCTGGAATTATCTGGAATCTCTTTATACAGATTATCCGGCATACGGTCCGTATACGATGTCCTGGGAGGCTTTTATGGCAATCGGGAATCAGTTTACAGGGAAAGTGGAGGCACCGAAAGACATTGACAGACCGTTATTCAGAGCTTATACAAGCGGCTCTACAGGTCCTTCAAAGCAGGTCATTCATTCTGCCCATACGATGATCGGCAATATGCATCAGATGAATTTTTATGGTGCATCTTCGGAATTCCGGCCAACATGGATGGTTACACAGTTAACCCCTTCTTTGGTGGCGGTAGTTGTTGCGATGCTGCTGATGCCACTGGCTTCAGATAAATTGCTGATACTTAGTCCTTTTGTGGCATCAGAAGATGTAGATCTGGAAATGATGCATTATCGTCCGAATTGCTGGCCTCTGATTCCGATGTTCATTGAAATCATCATGAGAAACGGTCGTATTCCGGATGATTATGATATGTCCCATTTGTTTTCAGCAGGTGCAGGCTGCGAGGCTTATAACAATAATCAGCTGAAGCGTGCACAGAAATTCCTGGAGGATCATCAATGTAAGGCACGTTTTACGACCGGCTACGGATGCAGCGAAGCGGGATCGAATATGTCATTGCCTTTAACAGCACATCCGATCAAAGACGGCAATGTAGGGATACCAATGCCACTTACAACCATTTCTATTTTTAAGCCGGGGACAGACGAAGAATTGACGTACAATACGATGGGTGAAATCTGCCAATGTGGACCAGGAACAATGGTTGGGTATGATGATCCAGCAGCGACGGCAAGAACGATCAAAATACATTCCGATGGCAGCCGCTGGCTTCATACAGGTGATATTGGTTATATGACAGAGGATGGAACAATTTATGCATTAACCAGAGGTGAAGCACCAAGATACGGCGGCGGTTCACTAGCGACACTGCCTATGGAGAATCTTCTTGCAGACGCGGAAGTAGAGGGTATAGATGATGAATTTTTTGTGATTGTCCCGGATCCGGAGCATCACAGATGTTTTGTTCCGTACCTGTTTGTAGTCCTGAATAAAGGTTATACAGTAGATGATATCAGGGAAAAGGTAAAGGAAAGTCTTGAGGAGTACATGCAGCCTGTTGATATTATTGCTCTTCCAGAGAGACCGTTTTTCCACTTTAAGACAAACCGTATCGGCCTGACACGGGATATTGAAGCAGGAAAATTTAATGTAATTCCTAATTAGATATTTAATTTTCAAATCTCTCCGCCCCATAATGTTGTAAAAGAACAGAGGGGTGGAGAATCAATATAGATACCAAGAAATATAAAAAATCTCCCCGCCCGGATGTTCTTTTAGAACATTATGGGGTGGGGAGATTTGAAAATATTATCAGTTATTTTTTAGATATCTTTCCGTAAAAGTTGAGATAGCATTCTAATTTCGCTTATTATCTTACCAAAATCAGCCGTATCTTTTACCAAAATCAGCCGTATCTTTTACCAAAATTGGCCGTATCTTTGAGTTTTAACAGTACTTTTTGTTACCAAAATTGGCCGTATCTTTATTTATTTACAATAGCATCTACGTGTATTGGAACAACACTTCGTTTTACAACAGTGTAAAACGAAAGTTGGTTTGTGAGTAAAAAGTAGTTCAATTACTTCCAGTGGTAATATTAATTTCTTTCCCCAAGGATTGATAATGAATCCCTGGCAGAGTTCCCAGCTTTTTAAAGCATCAAATAAATAGTATATCGTATATAATAGTAATAGTGGGAAAATAATAAAAAATTTAGGGTTATTCATTAAGACAACATATAAAAAGTAATAAAGTGTATTGCGGGAATTCTTGACGCTAAAATCTCGATATTGTATAATGATGTATAGGAATACAATATAAAAAACATATAAAAAGTAATACTTATTATATGATGAAGGGAGAGCTTGTATATGAAAGTTATAGCAATCGCCAATCAGAAAGGTGGAGTGGGAAAAACTACTACTACGTATAACTTAGCAGTTGCAAAAGCAATGATTGGTAAAAAGGTACTTATGATTGACCTTGATCCACAGGCTAGTTTGACGATTTGTTGTGGAATGAATCCTGACGATAAGGATTTTGAAAATTACAACATATGTAAATTGTTTGATGGGAAGACAACACCTGCAGAATGTGCTTTCAATGTAGAGAGTACAGGACTGGATAACTTATTTATTGTTCCATCCAATATTGATCTTGCGGTTACAGAGACAAAATTAGTTGTTGGTAGAAATAGTGACGTACAGCTACGGAAGGCAGTATTAACACTGAAGCCGTATTTTGATTATATTTTTATTGATTGTCCACCACAGTTAGGAACACTTCTTATCAATGCTTTAGTGGCTGCGGACGAAGTAATCATTCCTGTAAAAACAGAGTATCTTGCTTATAGAGGATTAAAAGCCTTAATGAGTACAATCAAGGATGTACAGAGTGGAGATGGAGACAGATCATTGAATCCTGATTTGGTACTCACTGGAATTATTGCAACGATGTACAAAAAGAAAATTAATGACAATCAAGATGTATTAGCTATGTTGGAGCAGAAAGCAACAATTTTAGGTGTAGTAAAGGATGCAGCCGATGTTAATAAGGGTATTATAAAAGGAAGACCAGTTGTATTAACAAACAGAAAAGCACCAACGGCAAAAGAATATGTAGAGATTGCTTTTAAATTATAGTAATACATATTATATACTAAGTAATACTAATATACAATATAAAGAAAGGATGTAATATTGTGGCAAAGAAAACAAGGTTAATAGATACCCTTCAGGAAGAAGAATTGCAAGAGGTCAAAGAGGAGCAAGAAAAGGAAAATTCTAACACTATAAAAAAAGCAGCCGTGGAAAGAATTATTTCGAGAGATGGGGCAAAGGATAAACAAATTTCTGCAAAGGTCAACATGAAAATTTATAGTGCTTTTACTACAATAAATAAATTACAGGGTATTTCAAATAATTCAGCATTGAATATGTTAATTACAAAATATGTAAGGGAAAATAAAGAAATTTTGGAAGAAGATAACTTATTTTAAAATGAGGGTAACCTATAGTATATAAAAAGTATTACTTTTTATATGTAAAAATTTTCAAAAACTATTGCAATTTCCAGATTTAACGTGTACAATAAATAATAAGTATAAGAAGAATGGATATGAGCATATTGTAATGGTTAAATAATAGGACTAAAGCGGTATGAAGAATTAACCTCATACCGCTTTTATCATTGACATATTTCTTATACATAAATATTTTAAGTGATCGGTTTTACCAGAACCGATTACCTCACGCTAGACAATATTACCAGTACAGCCTAGCTCCACAATTTAATATTTGAAAAAATCAACTTAGCATAGTTTCTTTTTTAAAATGAAAATGTGGTAGGGTGTGTTTTTGGCACACTATTTTTATAGAAAATATTTTAAACCATAAATTCTTACCTGTCAAGAAAGAATTAAGTTCGGTATCTTAAAATAGTTCTTTTTGGAGGTAAAAGTAATATTTTATATATTCTAAGTATCACTTTTAATATACTTTTGCTAAAAGTTGGACAGGGTTAGAATTACTCCTGAATAAATAAAATTAGTATCGGCAAGCTTAACAAGTAAATTGTCGGGGTTGGAGAGCTGCATCTATCAGTAATCCATGACCTAAGGGGTTGGAGCGAACGCAAGACCTCATATGCCTAACCAGATCACCTATTGGTACGGAATGGTCTGTACATTGGTTAAAAGTAGCGTTCGGGGGCGAAATGTGAGCTTAGACGTACATAAGGTACACATGAGTATGGCAGCCTGTATAATAAGCAGGATGCGGAAATGGACAAGCACTGGAAACGGTGTGTGATAAGGGCATACAAAGACTATCATGATAAGTCCATGCGGACACGAAGAAAACCGCACTCATAGATTTATACTGCACTACAAGGATACGGATACCTCAAGACAAACACGGATTATTCGTTATGCAGGGATAGGGTTTCTTAATTTTCAAA
>ERZ506929.868-NODE-868-length-11154-cov-3.243806_pt1 | contig 11154 bp, 13 predicted proteins | sample MGYA00513173_ERZ506929 | MGnify/ENA metagenome assembly ERZ506929 | reverse complement strand
ATCCCAATAGGATTCCATATTCTTTGTGAAGTATTCACTTTGAATGGATAGTTTTTTATGAAAGTCTTGCTCTGTTGTTCCAAGTCGACCAAATAGGAAGAGTCCCATTAATAAAGTAATACTGATGGTAGTCACTAGAAAGAACATATATACGAAAAGCTTTCGTTTCATGGATCTTTCTTTTGATTTAAAACTTAATTGCATAGGCTAACCTCAAGAAAGACTTTTTAAAATATTCATTGCTTCATCTACAATTTCATCAATATCTTCACCGGCATTAGCTCGTGCTTGCCATTCTTGTTGGTGGCTTCTTACTTGATCATAAAATGCATAGGCCTTTCTAGAAATCGCATATGTAACATCTCTAGAAATAACGGTATAGTCGGATTTCATTTCGGTGAGTGTATTGTATAAAGATTGTGTTTCTTCATCTTCAAACTTTTCATTTTTTAAGTTTTTAAATGCTTTTTTTGTGACTGGCATGTAACCTGCTTGGATCACAAAGTCCATGTTTCGTTTTGGTTCCACAAGCCAATGTGCAAAGACACTAGCGGCTTCTTGTTTTTGTTTTGTAGTCTTATAGGCACATAATCCAACACCAGCTTGTGTCATGAGGGCATGGTCTTTATCGGCCTTTGGATAAGGCAGGGCAATCGCATTTAATGGTTCCGTTGTATTATCTGGATATGTAACGATGTCATTTAAATAGAGATAGGCTGCACTACTGGATACACCAATGAGTGTTTCTCCGGTTGTAAGTTGTGTGTTTGAATAGAAATCTGAAGCAGAAATATGGCCTTTGATTAGAGGTTCCATAAAGGTTCTAAAGGCTTCTTTAAAAGCAGGATCCTCCGTATTGTACCAGCCATTCTCTGTAAACATATTCTTTGTTCCTAATGCGATCGCATAAGATTCAATGGAATTTAATAGATAATCAAAGCATAATAACGGCTTTCCATTTGACCATTCATAATATTTTTCGGCTACATCAAACGTTTGATTCCAAGTGTCAAAATCATTTAATGAAACAGCGGTATCGTTAGAAAACTTTTCAAATTGTGTACCATTCATAAATAAAACGATTGTTGATTTTGATAATGGAAGATCCACAAGCTTATCCTCTAGCATTCCAGCATCTAAAAACTCATCAACAAAATTTGAAATTTCCTTCTCTGTAAATACATCATTCCATACAACACTCTTATCTAAGCCTACCTGTTTGGCATTATGAATATGTCCTGTATAAAGATCTGGCATTGGATCTGCACCTGGTTCTTTAGATAAACTTTCTTCAAGCTCAGAACCAATTTTACTCGCATTGGTTATTTTTGTGACATTAATTATAATGCCCTTGTCCTTGCCTTCTGTTTCATTGAATTCAGCAATCAATTGATTCATTGGAGAATTGGCTTGTTCTCCATAAACATGCCACATTGTCAGGGTCACGGGGTTATCTTTATCGAGTAAAGATTTTGATGAACACCCATATAGATTGCATAGGCCTAGGCCAAATACTAATAAATATTTTATAACTTTTTTCATGATTTTCCCCTTTATTTACAGCAGTTCCCACCCTTTTTAAGTTTTGGGGTGGGGTAAATTTTATAATACTTTCTATAATGAAAATGTAAGTTGATTACATAAGTTTTGAAAGTGCTTTCTAAATACAATATAGCACAAGTAAACAAGTCAATCAAATGAAGAAAGGAGGTAAATGAAATGGGGTTGTTTTCTAAAAAGGAATGTGATGTGTGTAAAAAGAAGATGGCATTGATGGAAGGTTATAAATGTGCGGATGGTACGATCTGTAATGACTGTAAGAAAAAAATGTCACCATTATTTACAGACTACAAAAACACAACAATAACACAGATCAAAGAGCAGTTAACATATCGTGAAGAAAACACACAAAGAGTCAAAGCGTTTGTGGCAGCTGAAACGTTTGGTGAGTATCCAAAGGTAATGGTTGATCGAAAGCACAACTGGTTTATCGTGACAAAGGCAACAAAGCTTAGTGATGAAAATCCAGATGTGTTTGACTTAAGTGACATTCAAAATGTTTTGGTAGAAATTGAAGAGAATAAGCGCGAACTTCATTTCACAAATAAGAAAGGGAAGACATGTTCCTATAAACCAGCAAGATACGAATTTACGTACCAATTCAAGGTAAATATTCAAACGAATCATCCATTTATCAAAATGATTTCTTTGAAGATTACCAAAGAGGATGTCAAGATCATTTCAGAAATGCAGGATAAAGAAGTAATGGTACAGTCAAACGAAAAGTATCAGGAATCTTTACAGGTGGCAAACGCATTAAAGAATGCGCTTGAATCATAATAATGCACAGAAAAGGAGGAATCATATATGGCAAATACATGTGCAATTTGTGGTGCTACAATTAATGTTTTACAATCACAGAAATTAATGGATGGAAATTATATTTGTACAAAGGGTTGTCGTGCAAAGGGATTAAAATATTACGACTATGTTCATTCTGATTTAGATAATGTCAAGGACCACATTCATCAAACTGAGGTGGGTACAAAGATTTGGCAAGATTTAATGGAACCTTTGAAAAAAACACGTGATAAAAATCAAAAGATGCAGTCTTTCCGCCCTATTTATATTGCACCAAGTCTAGGTTTGATTGCGGTTATTGAAGCTCGTGGAGGTTTGTTTAATACAAAAACATATGCGTGTGTATTCCGTCTAGAAAATCTTCAGCTTTATAGAACTGAAAGGATGCCCGCAAGAACAAGTGGTTCGGATAAAGATAAAATGTGTGTTCACTTAGGCTTTGTACATACAAAAGGCTTAAATGATGTCTATATTCCATTTGATGATGAAACAAGATGTCATCAATGTGTAGATTATCTAAATAAATTGTTTGGCTTAGATGATTCATTTAGAAGTGGCATTAAAAAGTCTGTAACTCAATTTAAGGCAACAAAGAGTATGTGGGATTTAGCAAAAGCCAAAAAGAATGGAGAAAATTTAGAAGAAAAAGCGAAAGCGACAGTGGATGCGTTTGGGGCAACTATTATTGGAGATCGTACGCAATTTAAAGATGCAGCCGATCAAGCTCTAGCTGGATATGACTTGGATTAAGCTTTGTTCGGTCTTGTTTCTTAGTTTGAATCTAATGTTTACAGGTTGTAAATCACAATCCAATGAAGAGGTGTATGTTTCAGATCTCTACAATATTCATGAAGAATACCAGGATGCATGGGGAAATGTTGGTAAATACGACATTTCCTTGCCTCGTATTCATTGTGATTCAAAATCCGCAAAGAAGTTGAATAAGACCATAAAAAATGAATACAAGGATTTGATTCATACTTTAAATGAAGCAAAAGAAGAAAAGTATACATTACCAGATACAAGTATTAGCTATAAAGAATATTGGAACAAGAAAATGGTTTCTTTAGTCATCAAGGAAAAAGTGGAAGCGGATGATCCTAGATACAAAGTATATCATTTTGATTTTAAAACAAAGAAGCGTGTTTCGAATAAAAAGCTATATAAGAAATATAAAATCAATCAAAAGAATATGAAGGTATGGGCTGCACAGGCTTTTGATCAAGAATATGCCGATGAATATTTTGACAATGTAAAGGAGTTAAGAGCGCAAACGATTTGTTCGTTGCCTTCAAATCTGGATATGTATGTCCAAAAAGGAAAATTGAATATATTGATTCCTATCGCCACAAATTATGGTTCTGGAATTAAGGTGGTTGCATACCAGCCAAAGCGTAAGAAATCTTATAAGATAGAGGATTCATCAACATTTGATCAAACGACATTGACATTAAAGAATAATAAGCTATCGCTTTACTATAGTGGAACGGATAAAACGTATAAGGTGCATGGTTGTTTTAATGAGTATAAACAAGTTCATGTGTATGAAATAGGTCCAGGCGTTACTTATGGATTTGCCCTTACGACAAATGGTTTGGTGGAAGTGATTGCGATTGAGGATGGTTTGCCGATTGAGCGTGTTTGTAGTCAAGGACCATTATATGGGTTAGATAAAGTAAAAAGCCTTCGTAGTGGGCAGGCATTGACAGAAAAGGATCAGTTGATTGATTTATTTGATGCATTGAGAAATCAGCCGTTTAAAAGTCTTGAGGGTACGTATACAAATGAGAGTGTAACACTTCAAATCGATGAGAATGGTTTGTATGCAATGCAGGATCAAGAGAATTCGCATTCTGGCCTATTGTTTAGCGTAGGTATGGAAGAAGATGGATTTGTGTATGGATATGATGACTATAATCAACAAGTCTTATCGTATTGTAAAGTAATGCCGTTATATGAAAAATTAGAGATCAAAAATTTGTTTGATCATGACAAATTAGAATTGGAGTATAAATATGAATAAAAAAGTATTAGTAAGTGCATTCGCATTAAGTATGGTATTTGGATTGACAGGATGTTCAAGTGAAAAGCCAGAAGAAAAAAAGGAAGATACAAAGGTTGTTGAAAAGAAAGAAGAGAAGAAGGAAGAAAAGAAAGAGGAAAAAAAGGAAGAAAGTACAGATGCTGTATTAGTAAGAGAAATTTCGAGTAAGACATATACAGTCACAATTCCTGAGCTTACTTCATTCTATACACCAAGTAGAGATGGTTTAGAAGTTAAAACAGAAGTAGGTGAGCAACAAATCTCATATACGCTTGAAGATGAATTTGGTGATTTTAAAATGGCTATTTATGTAAACCCAATCAGTGCTGAGAGTGCAGAAGCCTATGCGAATCGTATTAATGAAGGATTCAAAGATGAAGAGTCGAAACAATATAAGCCTAGCACGATGGGTGAATTCAATGGTTTTAGACAAGTGACTACAAGTGAGAGTCCTAGCTTCAAATGTAAAGATGGTTTATTGTTGGATTTTGAAAGTGTGGATGGTTCTACTGTAGTGATGTCTGTAACGGTAGAACAATTCAATGATACGGATACAGCGGATATGGAAGTAGCGATGAAAGCTATTTTGAGCAATATGAAAGTTGAGGTTAAGTAGTCATGAACACAAACTTTGTGAAGAGTTTATTAGTAATCGGAATGGGCTTGAGTTTAGCTGCTTGTTCATCGAATGATCCAGAGCCTAAAAAGGAAGATACAAAGGTTGTTGAAGCTAAAAAGGAAGAAAAGAAAGCGGAAAAGAAGGAAGAGAAAACAACGGATTTTGTGGTGAGTAAAAACTACAACAAGAAGTATGAGATCATCATCACAATGCCTCAAGATTTCACAACGATTTATACGCCAGCTGATGGTGTAGAGGTTACAGGAGAGATTGTCAATGATTCCTTTATTCGCTATAGCTTTGAAAATAAAGAAGCCGATACGAAAAAGATTGCGGCTATTGAAGCTAGTGCAGATGCGACAGCGGATGAAGTGGCTGAAACCTTCAATAAAGGTGAGGAAGATGAGAGTAAGCTTTATAAGCCTTATCAGGTTGGAAACTATACAGGTGTAAATAAGATTTCGGATTATTCTTATGATGATTATGTAACGTACAATATGTATTTCAATTTAGATCGAGATGGTTTTAAAGGAACAATTAAGGTTGTTGTTGAAAAGCTAAAAGCGGAAGCGGATGATTCGGATACAGAAGCTATTATTACTGCAATTTTAGATCATGTAAAAGTTGAAAAGAAGAAATGTGAGTAAGCCTATGAATCATAAGCTAGCTAAGATTTTGCTTGCGCTAGGTATAGGCTTAAGCCTAGTTTCTTGTGCAAAAAAGCCAGAAGTAACACAAGTAAAAAAAGAAGAAAAGATAGAGATTGGTGAAATGACTGGAGTCGCACAAATGAATGGCTATTTCATTAAGATGACAATGCCAGATTTATTGTCGGTTTATACACCGAAACAAGAAGGCTTAAACATATCAGGTAAGCTAGAGGGTGGTCGTATTCTTAAATATGATTTACATTCGGATGATCGTACGTATATCACGCGAATTTCAATTGATTGTGATTATCGTAAGGCGGCCAAGGAAACGGCGGATGTCTTGAATGCAGGTTTTGAAGATGAAGCAGATCAATATAAGGAATTTACGATTGGTAAGTATTCGGGTTACAAGAAAACAACGGTATATGATTCGTCTGATAAAACCTATTCTAAGATGTTGATCGATTATCCGGTTGGTGAAGATAATGTTGTCTTACAAATTTATGTAGAACAAGAAAAAGCCAATGATTTGGATGAGGTAACACTTGCTGTATTGGATAATATCGTTGTTGAAATTTGTATGGAAGAGTAGGTGATAAGAGTGAAAAGGAATAAGTTATTAACTGGCTTCTTGGTTTTAGGTATGGGACTAAGTTTAGTGGCTTGTTCATCAAATGAGCCAGAGACTAAGGTAGCTGAAGAAAAAGAAGAAAAGGTAAAAGAAGAGAAGAAGGAAGAAGAAAAGGCTAAGGCAGCTGAGGAAGAAAAAGAAAAGGATAGTACGATTATTAGTTATGCGAATAAAAAGGTAAGAGTTACTTTACCTAAAGACTTGACTTCTTTCCATACGCCTGCTAGAGAAATTTCTAGATATAGCTATATGGAAGAATCGAATGTTCTTGGTTATTCATTGTATGCGAAAGATCGTACGTTTACCATTCATTTCTCAATTGGAACGGATGGCTGGGATTCAGCAGAGGCTGCCAGTATTTCTCACAACAAGGTTTGTAAGGATGAATCAAAAATGTATGAGCCATGTACTGTAGGTGAATATTCTGGATATAAGTATGTGGTGTCAAGTGATAAATCGATTGAATATCATTATGTGCTTGATTATCTAGTGGATGGTCAAGATGTCGTACTAACCATTCGTGAAGAATTACGTAATGATGACGATACTTCCTTGTTAGAGCCATTGTTGCTGGATGTGGTACATAATTTAAAGATTGAATTAATAGGAGAATAATAGGAATGTGAATAAGTTATTAACCGGCTTCTTAGTTTTGGGTATGGGACTGAGTTTAGTGGCTTGTTCAAATGATAAGCCTGAGTCTAAAAAAGAAGAGGCTAAGGTAGCAGAAAAGAAAAAAGAAGAAAAACGAATGGATACGCAGGATCGAACGGCTAAATTGAGTGTTCCCGAAGATCTATCTCCTTATTTTACTTCATCTAGAGAGGGTGTAGGTAAAATGGAGAGTATGTTAAAGGATAATGGTTCGATTATCTATAAGTGTTTAAATGAAGAGAATAAGTATGAGTTGAATGCTGAAATTAAATTGTTGTCGTCTAGCTCAGCTGAAAAGAGTGCGGATCTACAGAATTCAATGTATGGTGAAAATGACGAGGATAAAAAGTATAAGCCTTGTACGTTTGAGGGCTTTGATGCGTATAGTCACACCATCAATTTAGGTACAGTTGAAAATACTAGACTTCACTATTATGTAGATTATCCAGTCGAGGATATCAATAAGGTCGTTTCCATTGAGATCAACCAGAAGAATGATAAAGAAAAGGATACTTCTGATTTAGAACCTTTTGCGAAAGCAATCATTAAGAATATGAAGCTCGAAAAGGTGAAGTAAGAAAAGAAAGAGGAAGTAAAGAAGGAAGTTAAAGAAGAAAAGGTTGATGAAAACAGCAAGGAAATCGTTGGTGAATCGTCTCGTGCAAAATTAACTTTACCTAGGGATTTGACTTCGTTCTATACGCCAAGTATGGAGTATGACACGATCAAGGGTAAACAAGATAAGGGAAACATTGGTTATACACTAAGTCGAAAAGATCCAGATCGTTCAATATACGTTAACATATGTACGGATTCAAGTGATACGGTTGAAGAGGCTATTGTTTTCCATAATGAGCATTTAAGTAAAGGAGAAGAGCCATTCACAGAATATAAACTTGGTGAATATTCTGGGTATCGTTCTATGAGCTATACGAATTATTGGAATAGTGCCAATGATACGACGTATAGGTATAAGTTAAATTATCCAGTAGGCGATAAAAATGTAATATTGTCATGTTCTGTAAAACTTCGTGATAATTCGGATGATACGACAGGTTTAGAAGATGTAATGTTAGCGGCTTTGCAGCGATTAAAGGTAGAAATTAAAGAATAGGAGAAAAAATAACATGAAAAATAATAAGTTATTAACAAGTCTGTTTGTGCTTGGTATGGGCTTGAGTCTAGTTGCGTGTGGTGCAAGTGATGGTGGTACGACTACAAAGACGGATGGTACAAAAACGGTAGAGAAGAAAGAGGAGCAGAAGTTTGCAGAACGAAAAGAATTAGAAATGGAAGGTCTAGCTTGTAAATTCTCATTACCAAATATGGATTCTTTCTATTTGGTGAACGGTTTAGAAAAGCCTGTATATGAGATGGACGAATCACTTGCAAGTATTAAATATGAAGTAAATGATGATTATCTTCCAGTTCTTCTCGTTTTTGTAGGAGATGATGCGTTTGCAGAATGGAGTGAAGGGTACACTGTAGAAGAACTTGCTGAAAAGGATTTGAATGGAGAAGCTGACTATAAAGAAACAAAAGTAGGTGGCTATAGAGCTTTAGTTGCGGATTTATCCGATGAGGATAGCGTTAAGAAGGAATACTATATTGAATATCCAGATCTAACAAATGGAATCGTTCATATCGAAGTCAATGAATATGATGATAACGATATTTCAGATGAATTGGCAGAAGCGATTATTAAAGAGTTCAAAGTTGTTGAGCTTTTAGATGTTGAATAATTGTGTTTGATACCAAAAGAAAAGAGTTGAATGTGCAGGGATTGGCTTGTACATTCTCTCTTCCGAATGTGGATGCGTATTTTCTTGTGAATGATGAGCCTGTTTTGTATAAAAGTAAAGTGGTTGCTTCAGGTGTGATGTATCGCATTCTAGGTGAGAATACAGATATTGTAGTATTTGTGGATACGATTCCTTATATTGAACATAATGCGATGTCCTATGATGAGGTTGTTCATGTTGAGTTTGAAAATCTGGATTATAAAGAAGTAGAGATACTTTCTTATAAGGCATGTGTGGTTGAGGAAGAGGATGGATATTACACTAAACGTACGTATCTTGTGGATTATTTGGGTCTGTCTAGTGGTGTACTGAGAATTGAAATTTTGAGTCATTCAAATGAATTTGATTCTTTAGTAAGTGCAATAGTAAAAGAAATACAAGTAAAAACAATAGAAGAATGGTAGGTAAATAATATGGGATTAATTAAAGCGGGTGCTGGAGCTGTTGGTTCAGTTTTTAGTGATCAATGGAAGGAGTACTTTTATTGTGATGCATTAGAGCAGGATGTTTTAGTTCGTAAGGGTTCTAAAAAAACAGGCAAGAAATCCAGCAATAAAGGAAATGATAATATCATTTCAAATGGTAGTGTGATTGCGGTTGCGGATGGGCAATGTATGTTGATTGTTGATCAGGGTCGTGTTGTTGAGCTTTGTGCAACGCCAGGAGAATTTGTGTATGATTCTTCAAGTGAACCTTCTATCTTTGCAGGAAGCTTAGGTCAGAGTATTAAGGATTCTTTCTCAACAATGGCTAAGCGTTTCACTTTTGGTGGGGATACTGCTAAGGATCAAAGAGTGTATTATGTGAACACAAAGGAAATGGGTGAGGTTCTTTATGGAACAGCGACTCCAATTCCATTTAGAGTAGTTGTGAATGAAGAATTGGGTTTCAAGTTGTCTGTAAAATTACGTTGTAACGGTAACTTTACATATCGTGTTGCCGATCCAATCTTATTCTATACAAATGTTTGTGGAAATGTGGCAGAGGATTTTGAATCTGAAACTATTGAGGGCAAGTTAAAAGGTGAATTGATGACGGCTTTACAGCCTGCCTTGGCAAAACTAAGTGCGGATCGTGTGATGTATTATGAAATTCCAGCTCACACAATGGATGTGGCTGCTGCATTAAATGATGAATTAAGTGATATTTGGCGTGCTAAGCGTGGCTTGGAAGTTGTATCTTTCAATATTAACTCTTTGAGTATTCCTGAGGATCAAGAAAAGAAAATCACAGAGTGGGAAGAAAATGCGATGACGATGAATCAAACGGTTGCGGCAAGTCGTTTGGTTGGAGCACAGGCTACAGCTATGAAGGATGCAGCTAATAATGCCAATGGTGCCATGACGGGATTTATGGGTATGGGTATGGCCATGAATCAGGGTGGTATTAATGCTCAAAACTTATATGCGGCTGGTGCCCAAGCACAACCTGCACCAACACCAACGCCTGCTCCTGCAGTAGAGCCTGAGATAAAGGTTGATGGTTGGACTTGTCCAAATTGTGGAAATGTTGCCACAGGTAAATTCTGTCCTGAGTGTGGAACACCAAAGCCTAATGATGAAGGTTGGACTTGTTCGACTTGTGGAACGGTAAATAAGGGTAAATTCTGTACGGAGTGTGGAGCTAAAAAGCCAGCACACGAACCATTATATCGTTGTGATAAATGTGGCTGGCAGCCGGAAGATCCACATCATCCACCTAGATTCTGTCCGGAGTGTGGGGATCCATTTGATGATAATGATATAGAAAAGTAGGGGTATTGTTATGAGTACTTTACAAGAGTTTAAATGTCCTTGTTGTAATGGTGCCATTTCATTTGATACAAAGCTTCAAAAAATGAAGTGTCCTTATTGTGATACGGAATTCACATTGGAAACACTTCAGCAATATGATTCTGTGAAGATTGAGGAAGAAGATCAGTTTGAGTGGGATGTCAAGCCAGGACAAGAGTGGGATGAAAATGAAACTAATGGATTGCGTACATACGTGTGTAATTCGTGTGGTGGTGAAATTGTAGCGGATGAAAATATGGCTGCTTCATCATGTCCTTTCTGTGGAAGTCCAATTGTAGTTAAGGAAAAATTGGGTGGTGTGTTAAAGCCGGACTTAGTTATTCCATTTAAGTTGGATAAAAAGGCGGCTAAGGAAGCGTTGAAGAAACACTATAAAGGTAAGACGTTACTACCAAAAGAGTTTAAATCAGAAAATCGTATTGAAGAAATCAAAGGTATTTATGTTCCTTTCTGGTTGTTTGATGCGGATGCCGATGGCCAGGTTCGTTATAAGGCGACTACAGTACGTACTTGGTCGGATTCGGAATATAACTATACAGAAACAAAATACTATCGTTTATATCGTAAGGGACATGTTCGTTTTGAGAACATTCCAGTTGA